>ERZ840096.215-NODE-215-length-96551-cov-9.162318_pt1 | contig 96551 bp, 72 predicted proteins | sample MGYA00519878_ERZ840096 | MGnify/ENA primary metagenome ERZ840096 (study PRJEB31850, sample SAMEA3708865) | human gut metagenome | biome: human gut; feature: human-associated habitat; material: faeces | place: China | collected 2014 ...
TTTTTTAAGGTTTACAAGAGCTTATAAATCAAAGATATAGACCGCTACGGTGAAAGCCCCAGGCGGATCACCAAGAATAAAGCAGTTATCTAAATCAGATAGCTGCTTTTTTCATATAGTAATTAACAAGATAAAGTTCAAGGTTTATGAATGCAAAAGTCAAAGGATACATATTGGGGACCATTGCCGCTGCCACCTACGGCATGAACCCGCTCTTCGCACTCCCGTTGTATAAGGAAGGCATGGATCCGGATTCCGTTCTTTTTTTCAGATATTTGTTTGCCATTCCGATATTGGGCATCATGCTCAAGACACGGGGCAGGAACTTCAAGCTTAAAAGAAAAGAGATACTTCCGTTGATCATTCTGGGATGGCTGGTTGCCATCTCTTCCCTTACCCTCTTCCAGAGTTACAACTATATGGAAGCCGGTATCGCATCAACCATTCTGTTCGTCTATCCTATTCTGGTAGCATTGATCATGGCAGTCGCTTTCAAAGAGAAAATCACCCTACAGACCACCTTCTGCATCTTCTTGGCATTAAGCGGCATCGGGCTCCTTTATAAAGGAGGTGACGGCGCAACACTCAGTCTGGTAGGCGTCAGCCTGGTTATGGCGTCGGCCCTTTCTTATGCCATCTATATCGTAGGCGTAAACCGGCCTATGCTGAAAGATGTGGCAACACTTAAAGTTACTTTTTATGTATTACTTTTCGGCTTGTCACTATTCTTAGTCCGTGTCGATTTCGGCCAAAGCCTGCATGTTGTGGATAAATGGTATTTATGGGGAAACCTGATTGCACTGGCCGTTTTCCCAACCGCCATATCATTCCTGTGTACCACACAGGCTATCCAATACATAGGCTCTACCCCAACAGCCATCCTTGGAGCCTTGGAACCTGTCACAGCCGTGTTCTTCGGAGTCACCGTTTTCGGAGAATCCTTGACCCCAAGATTGTGCTGTGGAATAGTATTGATTATCCTGGCCGTAACTTTCATTATTGCCGGAAGCAACATTACTTCCCATTTGGTACGTTTCAGAAAACTATTTCCAAGATTACCGTTGAAACGTGTAAAAAACAAATGAGGCATACCTTAAGGAACTATGATATGTTTGCCTTCTGGAGTAACCACTATATTACCTGTCTGAATATAGTGCTTACCTTCAGGAGAAACATACACTTTCGTTTTAGCATCCACCGTGCCGGAAGAGGAGTCTTTTTTGCCGTCTAAATGACGGTTCGTCTTGGCAGGAGTGCCTGTATCTTCCAGATAACTCTTCATCTCCACAACCTTGCCCTCCTTAAACCAGACCTTAACAACCGACCATCCCTGCATCCCCAAAGCACGGAAGGTCCACGCTTCCCTCTCCTTGTCGAAATCACGGAAAGCCGGTTCCCCCAGAACGGCAGTTACCTCCTTAAAGCTCATACCTCGCTCAATACTGCTCAATTGAGCATAGTCAAACCCATAACCTCCATAAACGCCACAGCCCATTAACACTGTCAACAACAACAAAACAGATATCTTCTTCATGGCAACATTTTTTTTAGTTTTTACCGTATTACAAATATAAAATAATAAAATGTCATATTCCGGTTATTACCTCTATTTATATATAGGGATTTCCCTATCAGTCAAAGTCCGGACAAAAGTCCAATAAGTACGGGCAAGAACACAAAGTTTCCCATGATTCTCCGTATCTTTGCCACATGGCAGATAAAATGGAATTACATAAGAACAACAAACATCAGGGAAAATATGATTTCCCCCGGTTGATAGAGAATTACCAGCCGCTAAAGAAGTTCGTATCACCCAACCCTTATGGTACACCTACCATCAATTTCTTCAATCCACAGGCCGTGAAGGCATTAAACAAGGCATTGCTGATCACCTATTACGGGATAAGCTACTGGGATATCCCCAAAGGATACCTATGTCCCCCTATTCCCGGAAGGGCAGATTACATCCACTACCTTGCCGACCTTCTTCAAGAAGGAAACAATATGGGAGAAACGAAGCCGTGCAGATGCCTGGATATCGGCGTGGGCGCCAACTGCATTTACCCGATTATCGGACATACCGAATATGGCTGGACATTCGTGGGTTCCGACATCGACCCTGTCTCCATTGAAAATGCGCGGAAGATTGTCACGTGCAATCCAGTGCTTGCCCACAAAATAGAATTACGGCTTCAAAAGGACAGCCGGAAGATTTTGGACGGCATCATCGCTACGGAAGACTTTTTCGACGTAACCCTTTGCAATCCTCCTTTCCATAGTTCAAAAGAAGCAGCGGAAGAGGGGAACTTACGGAAACTCAGCAGCTTGAAAGGAAAAAAGATTACCAAGACGAAGCTGAACTTTGGCGGCACCTCCAATGAACTGTGGTGTGAAGGCGGAGAAGTACGCTTCCTGCAGAACATGATTACAGAAAGCCGGAAGTATCAGAGGAACTGCAGATGGTTCACCTGCCTGGTATCCAAAAAGGAAACATTGGAAAAGCTGTATGCCCGTCTAAAAGCGGTCAATGTAGCTGAATACAGAGTAATCCCGATGTCCCAGGGTACAAAAGTCAGCCGAATACTGGCATGGCGGTTTTAGGCAAAGCCTCTCATTTCGCATGAACTAACTAACCCGGCGGAACGTTATACCTATACTAACTAAAACCAGAAAGTATCATGGAAAAAAGCTTGATTCATAGCAATGAATTGCATTTCATCGGCAAGAAACGCATTCACCAAGCGGTAGAAAAGATGGTAGAATCACTGGACTTGGCAGCCGGATCCACTACAGGATTCGACCTGTACGCAGTAGTAGAAGCCTACTTTACGGATTTGGAAAAGCGAAGGGAAATCAACCGTCTGCTGCATCTGGACCGGGACACTTGTGAAGAAGACTGATACACCCCATAAGAAGAATACCGCCTGCTGTCCGGTCAACAGCAAGCGGTATTCTTCTTTTATCCATTGTCTGTCTGATAGTTCCTGCATCCATCAGTCCCGTGCCTGATGTACCGTCAACTGCGGGAACGGGAAACCGATGCCTTCTTTGTTGAATACAGAGTAGATGGCCTTGTTCATGTCAAAATAAACTCCCCAATAGTCTCCACTCTTCACCCATACACGTATCACCACGTTCACACTGCTGGCATCCAAAGCATGAAGGGCTACAAAAGGCTCCGGTGTAGCCAGAATACGGCTGTCACCGGAAAGAATGCGGCGAACCGTACTTTCCACCTTGTCATAGTTCTCGCCATATTCCACGCCGACCACCCATTCCACACGGCGGGTATCCTCATGGCTGTAGTTGGTTACCGTACCACTGCTCAAGGCACCGTTAGGGATATAAATCACCTTATTGTCGGCTGTAGTCAGAATCGTATGGAATATCTGAATCTCGCGTACAGTACCGGATACGCCCTGGCTTTCAATCCAGTCACCTACTTTGAAAGGACGGAACAACAGGACAATCAGCCCGCCGGCAAAATTCTGCAAGTTGCCGGACAACGCCATACCGATAGCCACACCGGCAGATGCCAGCAAAGCGGCAAATGAAGTGGTTTCTACTCCCAACTTGCCGATAACGGCGATAATCAACAAGATAGTCAACAGGATATTGACCAGGCTTTTTACAAAACTCTGAATACTGGGATCCACTTGTCTTTTAGCCAATAACTTGGCAACCATCTTCTTCAGAAAAGAGATCAGAAAGCGTCCTACTACAAAAATAATGATAGCTCCGATTATACGGCCACCGGCACTTACGCTCCAGTCTATCAACTGTTGGATAAATATTTGTAACTTGCTGAAACCGTCATCAGCATTCTGCGCGGCAAAGGCCGCCATTAATAGTGGTGATAACATAATTCTGTTTGCTTTAAAATTAATGGTACAAAATTAACAAATAAGTCTGAATTTCGTTCGCTTTCCTTGTGACTTTCAGCAGAAAGCCCTACTTTTGCAACCGATTTCAACTAAGGGGTGCCCTAATATGACGGGCTGAGAACATACCCATTGACCTGATTCGGGTAGTGCCGACGTAGGGAAAAGAAGAAAAGTTCCCCTTTTCTGTATTTATCTAAACTAAATTATTGCAAATGAAAAGACATGCAATGGTGCCCTGCCTTCTGATGGCAGCACTGAGTGTTTGTGCGCAGACACACGAGAGAGACAGCTTGCGAATTATCAATCTGGATGAAGTAGAAATCATCTCCACACGTGCCACAGGCACCACACCGGTAGCATTCACCAACGTAGGCAAAGAACAATTAAAGAAACAGAACTTCGGACAAGACCTGCCCTACCTGCTGAGCATGATACCTTCCGCCATCACCACAAGCGATGCCGGAGCCGGAATCGGCTATACTACCCTGCGGGTACGCGGCACGGACGGTACCCGCATCAATGTCACCGCCAACGGCATTCCCATCAACGACGCGGAGAGCCATACGGTATTCTGGGTAAACCTGCCGGACTTTGCCTCCTCCGTGAAAGACATGCAGGTGCAGCGCGGCGCGGGAACATCTACCAACGGTGCAGGCGCTTTCGGTGCCAGCATCAATATGCAGACCGGGGACTTCTCCTTGAAACCGTATGCTGAATTCAACGGTTCATACGGATCGTTCAATACCCACAAAGAAACGGTAAAGGCGGGAACAGGACTGATTGACGGACACTGGTCCTTCGACGCCCGCCTCTCCAACATCAGCACGGACGGCTATCTGGACCGCGCGGAGGTCGGCTTGAACTCCTATTACCTGCAAGGGGGGTATTATAACGACAATACCTCTGTCAAACTGATTACGTTCGCCGGAAAAGAGCGCACTTACCATGCCTGGAACTATGCTACCAAAGCGCAAATGGAGGCATTCGGACGCCGGTTTAATTCCTGCGGCTATATGTATGTGGCCGACAAGAATGGAGGAATCCACCAACCGGATATCGATTACGATTATGGTATTGAAGAAGCCGGTGAGCTGCTGAAAGACGGAGGTAATTTCCATTACTACGACGACCAGACGGACAACTACGTACAGAAAAACTACCAGCTGCTGGTGAACCATAACTTCAACACCCGATGGAATCTGAACGTAGGCCTGCACTATACCAAAGGTGACGGATACTACCAGGAGTACAAAGACGGACGCAAACTGGTGGAATACGGTCTAAAGCCTTACGAACTGGCAGGTGAGACCGTAAAAAAGAGCGACCTCATCCGTAAGAAAGGCATGGACAACTGGTTCGGCGGCGGTATCTTCTCCGTAAACTACAACCACAACCGTCTTCACGCATCTTTAGGCGGAGCCTTGAACCGCTATGACGGCGACCATTTCGGCAAAGTGCTTTGGGTGAAGAATTACCTCGGCTCATTGGATCCCGACCGGGATTACTACCGCAACAATGCTACCAAGAACGACGGTAACATTTATTTGAAAGCCAACTATGAATTAGGCAAGGGACTAAGCGCCTATGCCGACATGCAATACCGCCACATCACCTACAAGATGAATGGTGAGAACGACAAATGGAATTCCGCCGTCCATGCATTGCAACACCTTGACATCGACGAGAAGTTTGACTTCTTCAACCCCAAAGCCGGATTGTCCTGGCAGATCAACCGCAACCACCGCCTGTACGGTTCGTTCAGTGTAGCCCACAAAGAGCCTACCCGCAACAACTATACCGACGGCCTGCTGACCGATCCCCCCAAGGCAGAGCGCCTCTTCGACTATGAGCTGGGCTATACCTTCTCCAACTCATGGCTGCATCTGGGCGCCAATTTCTACTACATGGACTACAAGGACCAGCTTGTCCTGACAGGCGAGCTGAATGAAATCGGTGAAGCCGTAGCCGCCAACGTGCCGGACAGTTACCGCATGGGTATCGAGCTGACAGGTGGCCTGAAGCTGTCCTGCGGTTTCCAATGGGACATCAACGCCACCCTGAGCCGCAACCGTATCAAGAATTTCGTAGAGACACTCTACGGATACGACGAGGACTGGAATGAATTGCCCGGTGTAAAGATCGACCACGGTACCACCCACATCGCCTTCTCACCGGATTTCATACTGAGCAACCGCTTCGGATATGCCTACAAAGGGCTGGAGGTCTCCTTGCAATCCCAATACGTAAGCAAGCAGTACATGAGCAACATGGACATTGAAGACCACTTGCTGGACGCCTATTTCGTAAGCAACCTGAATCTGGCCTACACCTTCAAACTTCCGAAGCTGAAATCCGTTACTATCGGATGTACCGTTTACAACCTCTTCAACGAAGAATACGAGAACAACGGCTGGGCCTCCAGCGACTATACCAACTCGCCGGAGCGCCGCAACAACTATACAGGCTATGCCGCACAGGCAGGAACGAATGTATTGGGACATCTATCATTGAGTTTCTGACAATGGAACATACCCTCGAAATAGCAGGTACTCTCATCGGGATTCTCTACCTCTGGTTAGAGTACCGTGCCAGCATTTATTTATGGATAGCAGGTATCATCATGCCTGCTGTCTATATCTTTGTCTATTATGATGCCGGACTATATGCTGATTTCGGCATCAACATCTACTATTTGGGCGCTGCCATTTATGGCTGGACAATGTGGAAATACGGCAGCTTCCTCCGCCGGAAAATCTTGCGGAAACAAGTATCCGGTCAACAGGCGGAGAGTCCCGAACTCCCCATCACCCGCATGCCGGCGCGTTATCTGCTGCCGCTTGCCGCCGCATTTGCTGTGGCCTTTACAGGCATTGCCTGGATATTGATCCGGTTTACGGACAGCAACGTGCCTTGGCTGGACTCCTTTACCACCGCACTAAGCATTGTCGGCATGTGGATGCTGGCACGCAAATATGTGGAACAATGGTGGGCATGGATTGCCGTTGACGCCGTCAGTGCAGGGCTATACATCTACAAGGGACTTGATTTTACAGCCGCCCTATACGCCCTTTACACAATTATCGCTATCTTTGGCTACTTCAAATGGAAGAGAATGATGAACAGTGAAGTTCCTTTTGAAAAGTTTTCGGGAAGCTACTGAAAAAACTTCCGAAGCTAAGACTAAAAGCCGGAGGAGTTAAGAGAAAACTCTGTTCGCAGTGCGCGAACGGATATTCAAAGCGTGCGAATATATATCCAAAGCGTGCGAACGGATATTCACAAGCTTTGAACAAAGCTCTTTCACCCAAAAAAAGAATTCCGCCTACGGGGTAATAAAGCGTAAGTATTAAATAGTAGTGAAAAGTAAATTCAATCGTAAAATCATAAATATATAGTATGTTGTTTGATGCAGTAGTACTGGCCAACGGGGAATATCCCACGAATCCCCTGCCCTTGAAGATTCTGGCAGAAGCGCCATACGTGGTTTGTTGCGACGGCGGCGCCGACGAATACATCCGCCGCGGAAACGTGCCCGACGTGATTATCGGTGACGGCGATTCCATCAGCGAAGACAACCGTAACCGGTACAGCCACCTCCTTCACCGCATCAGCGAGCAGGAGACCAACGACCAGACCAAAGCAGTCCGCTTCCTGTTGTCGCAAGGCAAACGTCACATTGCCATTACCGGTGCTACGGGCAAACGCGAGGACCACACCTTGGGCAACATCAGCCTGCTTATCGACTATATGCGTGCAGGAGCCGATGTACGGATGTTCACAGACTACGGCGTTTTTATCCCCTGCCGTGACGCACGGACTTTCTCCTGTTCCCCCGGCCAGCAAGTATCCATTATCAACTTCACTGCCCGTGGGCTGCATGGCAAAGGACTGGTATATCCTCTCAGCGACTTCACCAACTGGTGGCAAGGTACACTGAACGAGTGTACGGAGGCAGAGTTCACCATTGAAGCGGAAGGAGAATACCTGGTGTTCATTTCTTTTCAGCAACCTCCACAAAGGCTTTCTGCAAAAACACGAAGGTTTTCAGGTGAAACACCTGGAATTGAAGGGATTGAATTGTATTATCCGGGATGGCAGGATGCGTCATTCGGGGAGTAAACGTGCGGCATCTTTAACGAGATGCGATAAGGATCAAAAAGAAAAGGAGGAACAACGCCCCTCCTTTCACACTAAATTAAAATTGAATCTGAACTAAAATTGCAGTTACAAATATACAACATCCGGAAGCCGAAGCCAAACATTTCAGACTTTATTTCATTTCTTTTCCATGCGCACCTGGTTACAAGCCCATCAGATATTGCTTGAAGGCAGCAAAATCCTTAGACATCGGCAGGCTCTTCTTTTCGCCCCGCATAAAGGCTTGCAGCTTTTCCGGTATCTGCACGGTTTCACCGATAATCTTTTCCACCGTATCCTTGAATTTCGCAGGATGGGCGGTTTCCAGAAATATACCTGTCTCTCCGGGACGCAGCCCTTCGGCCAAGGCACGGAAACCGCAGGCACCGTGAGGATCAAGCAGGTAACGCTCCTCCTTCCAGACTTTCTTCATGGTTTCTGCAATCTGCGCATCGGTATAAGTGGCGCCGCTGATTTCGGCGGAGATGGCGGCATGGTCATTGCCATACAGGTCGAGCACACGGGCAAAGTTACTCGGATCGCCCACATCCATGGCGTTGGCAATGGTAGCTATACTGGGGCGCGGAGTGTAAACACCCGTTTGCAAGTATTGATAGAAGATATCATTACGGTTATTGGCCGCGATAAACCGTTTCACGGGAAGCCCCATACGCTTGCCGAAGAGTCCGGCGGTAATATTGCCGAAGTTGCCGCTGGGCACGCAAATGACCGGTGACAAGCCACCCGTGGCTCTTTTCAGCTGGGCATACGCATAGAAATAGTAGAAAGCCTGCGGCAGGAAACGGGCTACATTGATGGAATTGGCACTGGTGAGCAACAGACGCCCGTTCAGTTCCCTGTCCATGAAAGCGGACTTTACCAGAGCCTGACAATCGTCGAATGTTCCATCTACTTCAAGGGCAGTGATGTTCTGCCCCAAAGTGGTGAACTGCTTTTCCTGTATCTCGCTGACTTTGCCCTTCGGATAAAGCACGTATACATGGATACCCTCCACCCCGAGGAAGCCATTGGCTACGGCACTGCCCGTATCACCGGAAGTAGCGACCAATACATTCACCTGCTTCTTGCCCTCTTTCCGGATGAAGTAGCCCAACAGACGAGCCATAAAACGTCCGCCCACATCCTTGAAGGCAAGGGTAGGACCGTGGAACAACTCCAGAGAATAGATATTCTCCGTTACTTTCACTAACGGAACGTCAAAGTTCAGCGTGTCATAGACAATCTGTTTCAAGGTATCGGCCGGTACGTCTTCCCCAAAGAAAGCGTCTGCCACGCGATAGGCTATCTCCTGGAAACTGAGCGCGTCGATGCTGTCATAGAAATCCTGTGGCAGCGGTTGGATGGTAAAGGGCATGAAAAGTCCCTTGTCGGCGGCAAGTCCTTTCACTACCGCTTCTTCAAGAGTAGCGTCGGAGGCTTGTTTGTTGGTACTATAATATCGCATAAATTAAAGGGTTAAAAATTCATTGATAAACTCGTCCTCTTTCATCAGGCCGTAGCAACCGTTGCATGCGGCCACTTCATTAAAGGTCTGCACCTCGTCCGGTTCTATGCCCGGATACCAGACCAGGAACGGAACCGGTTCTGCCGTATGGGTGCGAAGTTCGCAAGGCGTAGGGTGGTCGGGCAACACGGCAATGGCTACCGGTTCGTCCCAATCCTTCACAGCCTCGTAAACAGGCCCTACGACACGGCTATCCAGATTCTCGATGGTCATGATCTTCAGAGGGATATTTCCTTCATGCCCCGCCTCATCACTGGCTTCGATATGCAGATAGACAAAATCATCGGTTTTCAAGGCTTCAAGAGCGGCAGCCACCTTGTTCTCATAATTGGTATCATAAAGTCCGGTAGCCCCCTCTACGGTGAGGCGACGCAATCCGGCATAATAACCGATGCCATTAATCAGATCCACAGCCGAAATGACGGCGCCCCGCTTCACCTGAGGAAACTTATCGGCAAGGCGCTCCATCTGCGGACGGTAACCGGGACTCCACGGCCAGACGCTATTGGCGGGATCCTTGCCTTCGGCCACACGCTTCCGGTTAACGGGATGGTTCTCCAGAATCTCCTGCGAACGCAAAATCAAATCATTGATCAAGTCGGCAGTCTGCCGCGGAGTCAAGTCCGCCTGCCCTTCGGGAAGCGTGACCTGTTCCGTTCCCGCCATCGGCCTTACCATCAACGGGCGGTAAGGTTTCAAGGGCACATCATGGGGCGGCGTACAATCCACACGCTTGTCACCTCCCTTTATGACCAGCAGATGGCGGTATTGTACGCCCGTATAGAAGCGGACCCTATCGTCTCCCAACTGTTCCTGCAAATATCTTACCAACACATCAGCCTCTTCAGTCGTGATGTGTCCGGCAGAGTGGTTCTTTATATGATTCCCTTCTACGCAGATTATGTTGCAGCGCATCGCCATCTCGCCCGGCTGCAAATCCACACCAATACTCGCCGCTTCCAACGGGCCGCGGCCTTCATACACTTTCGGAAGATCATAACCCAGAACGGACATATTCGCCACTTCACTGCCCGGATGGAAACCTTCGGCAACAGTCACCAGCCTTCCCGTCCGTCCCATCCGCGCCAGTTTATCCATATAAGGCGTATCGGCAGCCTGCAACAATGTCTTGTCGCCCAATGCCTTTACAGGCCAGTCGGCCATACCGTCACCCAGGATGATGATGTGTTTCATAAGATGTATGATTTAAACATTCGCAATACTCATGATATCCGCAAATACTCCCGCAGCCGTTACCCCTGCGCCGGCTCCGTAACCCTGTATCATCATCGGATATTCCTTATAGCGTGCCGTGGTCAGCAAGATGATGTTGTTGCTGCCTTCCAAACCGTAGAACGGATGGTTGACGCCCACTTCCTGCAAGCCGACGGACGCCTTGCCGTTTTCCAGCCTGGCAACGAAACGCCAATGCTTGTTTTCGGCTTCCAGTACTTTACGGCGGGCCTCGAAACCGGCATCAAGGCTCGGCACTTTCTTCCAGAAGTCTTCCAATGAACCTTCAAAGAAATCATCGGGTACGAAAAGATTCTTCTCAACATCACTCTGTTCCAGACGGTAGCCAGCCTCACGCGCCAGAATCACCAACTTGCGGATAACATCTTTCCCGCTTAAGTCGATACGGGGATCAGGCTCGGAATAACGTTCTTCCTGCGCCATCCTGATGGTCTTGCTGAAAGGAATATCCGCACTGATCTTATTGAAGATATAATTCAACGTGCCACTCAGCACGGCTTCAATCTTCAAGATCTTGTCACCGCTATGGATCAGGTCATTGATGGTGTTGATGATGGGAAGCCCCGCACCTACGTTGGTTTCAAACAGATACTTCACGCCACGCTGGCGGGCAATCTGCTTCAGTTCACGATAATTGTCATATTCCGAAGAAGCGGCAATCTTGTTGGCTGCCACGACGGAGACATTGTGCATCAGCAGGTCTTTATAAAGAGAAGCGACGCCCGCACTTGCCGTACAATCCACAAATACGGAATTGAAGATATTCATGCCGATAATCTCGTCGCGAAGCGTATCCAGCGAGCTGTCCTTTCCTTTCTCCGCCAGTTCTTCGCGAAAACGTCCCAGGTCGAAGCCTTCACGACCGAACATGGCCTTGGACGCATCGGCTATACCTACCACGTTCAGCTGCAAGCCATTCTCCTGCATCAGTTTCTGGCGCTGACTGTGAATCTGCTCTATCAGACTGCCTCCCACCGTACCGACACCGCAAATAAAGAGGTTCAATACCTGGTATTCCGACAAGAAGAAAGAATCATGGATAACGTTCAAAGACTTGCGCAATGATTTGTTGTCCACCACAAATGAGATATTGGTTTCCGAAGCACCCTGCGCGCAAGCTATCACATTGATGCCGTTACGTCCCAGCGTACCGAACAGCTTACCCGCAATACCCGGCGTATGCTTCATATTCTCGCCTACGATAGCCACCGTAGCCAGATTCTTTTCTGCCAGGATAGGCGAAATCTCGCCCATCTCTATTTCTTTGGCAAACTCTTCGTTCAGCACCTCACAAGCCAAATCGGCATCCGCATTACGCACACCGATGGACGTGGAGTTCTCCGAAGATGCCTGCGATACGAGGAACACGCTGATCCCATTCTTGGCAAGCGCCTTAAAGATACGGTAATTCACACCGATGACACCTACCATACCCAAGCCCTGCACCGTAATCAGGCTTGTGTCGTTGATGGAAGAAATACCCTTGATGGCCTTGCATTGCGGATTGGAAACTTCCCGCTTGATAATCGTTCCCACACCTTCGGGGTTGAAAGTGTTCTTTATCAATATAGGAATGTTCTTGTGACAGACCGGGTAGATGGTAGGCGGATAGACAACTTTCGCACCGAAGTTGCAAAGTTCCGTAGCCTCCACATAACTCAGTTCGCTGATGGTATAGGCGGTGGAGATCACACGGGGATCGGCCGTCATAAAGCCATCTACATCCGTCCAGATTTCCAGGCTGTCGGCGTCCAGTGCCGCAGCGATAATCGCCGCCGTATAGTCGGAACCGCCTCTTCCCAGATTCGTGACTTCCCCCGTCACCTTGTCCGTTGAAATGAATCCCGGAACCAGGACACGTCTGGGAGAATTGCGGAATGCCTCACGGACCAGCGAATGGGTCAAGTCCGTATCCAGCACGTGTTTGGAGTGCTTCTTTTCGGTCTTGATGAACGTGCGTGAATCGAACCATTCAGCCCCTGTCAGTTGTGCGGCGATAATGGACGAAAGACGCTCGCCATAGCTCACAATCGTATCGGAGGTTTTCTGCGAAAGGTCTTTGATCAAATAAATACCCTGGAAAATGTCTTTCAGTTCATTCAGCAACTCACCGATGCGGCGCTGTAACTCCACTTGCGCTTCACCTGCAGGAATCACTTCCTTAACCATCTCTACATGGCGATAGACAATCTCACGGAATTCATTTTCATAGGAAGCATCACCGGACGCCGCCATCTTGGAGGTATTTATCAGTTTGTCCGTGATGCCGCCCAAAGCGGATACGACAACGATTACCGGTTCATCTACGGCTTCTACTATTTTTTTTACGCTTAAAATACTGCTTGCGGTCCCTACGGACGAACCGCCGAACTTCATTACTTTCATTATATATGTTATTTTCTGATTATCTGAGTTTATATTCCCGGCTGTTTCTATTGACCTCACTCACGGCGGGCACAGCCGGCGCATGAATGAAAAACTTCACTAAATAGAAATACTGATTGAAAAATGGTGTAACACGTAGAAACACAAAATACTATCCTTAACCCCTAAGGGTCATGGTACACATGGATGTGACTGTATGTTGATAGTACTTGTTCATAGTCTTTTGCTTCTATCGTTTCTGATAAGTGTTGCAAAAGTAACAATAAAAACATTCAATCTATCAGTTTTTACGACTTTTTTGCGATAAAAATACATAAAGCCTTAAAAATACCAAGATATATGTATAGCAAACAACCTACATTCACTCACTTTCCATACCGTGGAAGCATAAATCCGCCTGTTCTTTTCTAACATTTTGCCATCATTTTAAAGATATATAATTATCTTTGCAGGGTACAAAAGAAAGAAAGGCGCATATGAACCCAGAAAATACTTCCGTTTTGCTAATTTACACCGGTGGAACTATCGGCATGATAGAGAATGCGGAGACCGGTGCCCTGGAAAACTTCAACTTTGAACAACTGCAAAAGCATGTGCCCGAACTTCAAAGGTTTACGTTCCGTATCGACACTTACCAGTTCGACCCGCCTATGGATTCGTCTGACATGGATCCGGAAGCATGGCGCAAACTTGTACGCATCATCAGCGACAACTACGACCAATATACCGGATTCGTCATCCTGCATGGCACGGACACCATGGCTTACACGGCCTCGGCGCTCAGCTTTATGCTTGAAGGGCTGGCCAAGCCCGTCATCCTTACCGGCTCCCAATTGCCCATAGGCGTACTACGTACAGACGGCAAGGAAAACCTGCTGACCAGTATTGAAATAGCCACTTCCTGCCATTCCAACGGACACCCCATCGTGCCTGAAGTCTGCATATTCTTCGAAAACCATTTGATGCGCGGCAACCGTACCACCAAGATGAACGCCGAAAACTTCAACGCTTTCCGTTCGTTCAATTATCCGGTACTTGCCTCGGCGGGCATACATATCAAATATAATAATGTACAAATACAGGTACACGGCAATCGCCGGGAACTAAAGCCCCATTATCTGCTGGACACCAACATTGCCGTGCTGAAACTCTTTCCCGGCATTCAGGAGAACGTAGTGGATGCCGTGCTTTCCACCAAAGGGCTGAAAGCGGTTGTTCTTGAAACCTACGGTTCCGGCAATGCTCCCCGTAAAGAATGGTTCCTCCGCCGCCTGCACGCTGCCTGCGAACAGGGTATCGTAATCGTAAACGTCACTCAATGCAGCGCAGGAACCGTTGAAATGGAACGCTACGAAACCGGTTACCAGCTGATGCAGGCCGGTGTGGTCTGCGGGTACGACAGCACCACGGAGTCTGCCGTCACCAAACTAATGTTCCTCTTGGGGCATGATTATCTCCCCGCCAAAGTAAGGGAACTGATGAGCCGTCCCCTGGCAGGAGAGATAACGACGGTATAAGATGTCCTATACATTTCTAACCTGTCACCTCACCGGTGTCAGTTCTCCTGTCACGGAATCTATTATGAATCCATAGACTTTAATGTCACGCGGTATCAGCGGATGGTTGAGAATAACTTCCACCGTACCTCTCACTGACTTCTCCGTATCTTCAAACCCATACAGCCAGGATTCAAAATCGACCCCGCAGAAACGAATCATGTCAATCGTCTCCTGCTTGATGCCGCGGGCTTTCATATGCTCTATCATCTGGGCACTGCTCATGTGGCAGGCACCGCAATCGGAATGCGCAATGACCATGACCTCCGTCACTCCCAATTCATAAATGGCCACCATCAAGCTACGGATTACACTGCCAAACGGATGCGAAATAATTCCACCCGCATTCTTGATCATCTTTACATCACCGTTCCTGATGCCCAAAGCGGCCGGCAACAACTCGGTCAAACGGGTATCCATACAAGAAAGAATGGCTATTTTCTTGTCGGGATACTTATTGGTAATGTACTTCTCATACCCCTTATCGGCAACAAACCGCCTGTTGTACTCAAGAATATCATCTATCATAACTTATCAATTAGGTACTGTTTCTACTAACAAAGGTAAAAAACTCCACGAGACCCTGCAACCTCTGCAACGAAAAATCGTACCTTTGGGCAGTCAATATAGAATGGAACTGAGATATGGCAAAAGAAAAGACGGTTTACGTGTGCAGCAACTGCGGACAAGAATCTCCCAAATGGATAGGCAAATGCCCGTCGTGCGGGGAATGGAACACGTATGTAGAGGAGACCATAAGGAAAGAGACTGTAAACAAACGCCCTGTTTCCGGCATCGAGACCGCCAAAGCCAAACCCGTCACCCTGAATGAGATAATAGCGGATGACGAACCGCGCATCGATCTCCATGATGCCGAACTGAACCGGGTATTGGGGGGAGGACTGGTACAAGGTTCCCTCGTGCTTATCGGCGGCGAACCGGGCATCGGCAAATCAACCTTGGTACTGCAAACCGTACTGCAAATCCCGGAAAAACGGATACTCTACATCTCCGGAGAAGAAAGCGCCCGCCAGCTGAAGCTGCGCGCCGACCGGCTGACAAACATTTCCAACGATTGCCTCATCGTCTGCGAAACGTCCCTGGAACAGATTTATGTACATATAAAGAATACGCACCCGGACCTGGTCATTATAGATTCCATACAGACCATCTCGACTGAAACGCTGGAATCGTCTCCGGGAAGCATAGCCCAGGTACGCGAATGCTCCGCCTCCATCCTGCGTTTCGCCAAAGAGACGCACACTCCCGTCATACTGATAGGGCACATCAACAAGGAAGGCAGCATAGCCGGCCCCAAGGTGCTGGAACATATCGTGGATACCGTGCTTCAGTTTGAAGGTGACCAACACTATATGTACCGTATTCTCCGCAGCATCAAGAACCGTTTCGGAAGTACGGCCGAACTGGGCATTTACGAAATGCGGCAGGACGGCCTGCGGCAAGTGAACAATCCTTCGGAACTCCTTCTGAGCCAGGACCATGAAGGAATGAGCGGGATAGCCATCGCTTCGGCCATAGAAGGCATCAGGCCTTTTCTGATTGAGACACAAGCGTTGGTAAGCAGTGCCGTATATGGTAATCCGCAACGTTCTGCCACCGGCTTCGATATCCGCCGGATGAATATGCTGCTTGCCGTACTGGAAAAACGTGTAGGCTTCAAGCTGGCCCAGAAAGATGTGTTCCTCAACATTGCCGGAGGCCTGAAAGTGAACGATCCGGCCATTGACCTGGCTGTGATCAGTGCCATTCTCAGCAGCAATATGGATTCGGCGATAGAACCGGAGGTCTGCATGGCAGGTGAAATCGGCCTGTCGGGAGAGATACGCCCGGTAAACCGCATCGAACAGCGTATCGGCGAAGCCGAGAAGTTAGGTTTCAAGCAATTCATATTGCCTAAATATAATATGCAGGGACTCAATACCCAAAAGATAAAGATAGAATTAATACCGGTACGGAAAGTGGAAGAAGCTTTCCGTACCCTATTTGGATAATATGATACAAGAATACCAATTACGCGTATTGCCCGAAATAGCGGCAAACGAACAACGTCTGAAAGAGTATCTGGTGCAGGAAAAAGGACTGGACGCACGTGAGATTACAGCGACACGCGTCTTGAAACGCAGCATCGATGCCCGGCAACGGACCGTTTTCATAAACCTGAACGTGCGGGCATATCTGAATGAAGTGCCGCAGGATGACGAATACCGGCATGTCCAATATAATAAGGTAGAAGGCAAGCCGCAGGTTATTGTAGTGGGCGCCGGCCCCGGAGGCCTTTTTGCCGCCTTACGACTGATAGAGCTCGGACTGCGTCCCGTCATCGTGGAACGCGGAAAAGACGTGCGGGAAAGGAAAAAAGACCTGGCCCAGATAGGACGACAGCAGACCGTAAACCCCGAATCCAATTATAGCTTTGGAGAAGGCGGTGCAGGTGCCTACTCCGATGGAAAGCTGTACACCCGAAGCAAAAAACGCGGGAATGTAGATAAAATACTGAATATATTCTGCCAACACGGAGCTTCTACATCCATACTGGCGGATGCCCATCCTCATATAGGGACGGACAAACTGCCGCGCGTCATCGAGAATATGCGGAACACCATCATCGAATGTGGCGGCGAAGTACACTTCGAAACGCGTATGGATGCCTTGATCATAGAAAAAGATGAAGTGAAAGGCATTGAAACCAACACGGGCAAGACCTTGCTCGGCCCCGTCATTCTTGCCACCGGCCATTCTGCCAGAGACGTGTATCGTTGGCTTGCCTCCAACCGGGTAGAGATTGAGGCAAAAGGAATCGCCGTAGGCGTCCGCCTGGAACATCCCGCCCAGCTGATAGACCAGATACAATATCACAACCGGAACGGACGTGGCAAATACCTGCCCGCCGCTGAATACAGTTTTGTCAATCAAATAGACGGACGCGGCGTGTATAGTTTCTGCATGTGTCCGGGTGGTTTTGTAGTGCCTGCCGCCAGCGGCCCGCAACAACTTGTAGTCAATGGCATGAGCCCCAGCAACCGCGGTTCCCGCTGGAGCAATTCGGGTATGGTGGTGGAACTACGTCCGGAAGACCTTTTGAATGAAAATACTTTCTTGAATGAAGAACCTTTCTTGAATGAAGAATTAAGGATGATGTACTTCCAGGAACATTTGGAACGTTTGTGCTGGCAACAAGGCAACATGAAACAAACCGCACCGGCACAGCGCATGGCGGATTTTACCAGAAAGAAATTGAGTTACGACCTGCCCGAAAGCTCGTACGCTCCGGGACTGGTATCTTCCCCGCTACACTTCTGGATGCCGGCCTTTATTGCAGACAGGCTGAGCAAGGGATTTCAGCAATTCGGCAAATACAGCCACGGCTTCCTGACAAATGAAGCAATACTGATTGGAGTTGAAACACGCACATCAGCGCCCGTACGCATCATCAGAGACAAGGAAACCCTGCAACACGTCCGTATCAAAGGGCTGTTTCCTTGTGGAGAAGGAGCCGGATATGCAGGAGGAATTGTCTCCGCCGGCATAGACGGAGAACGTTGCGCAGAAGCTGCCAAAGCATTCTTGAATTAACACTACTTCTTCCCAAAGCGCATAAGCCTGCTCTACAAAAGCAGGCTTTTTCTTTGCACGCCTCAATCTTTTTTGCTTATTTTGTAAACTATTATAACATGTGACATGTTATATATGCTTTATAACACAACTTTGTATGAGGTTCATTGTAAGTATTGTATATTTCTTGTTTTATTTGACTTTTATATCCACCGCGCAAACTTATAAATATATAGGTGTAGAAGATGGACTAAGTAACCGAAGAATTTTCAGTATAAAAAAAGACTCTACGGGTTACATGTGGTTTCTCACCAACGAGGGTATGGACCGTTACAACGGAAAGGAAATAAAGCATTACAGACTTACCGGAGATGAAGATACCAGATTGAACTCTCCGATACGCCTCGGATGGCTATACATAGGCAAAAACGGTGAATTATGGGCAGCCGGCAAAAGCGGACGTATCTTCCAGTATAATTCCAAGTACGACCATTTCATCAATATCTATAAACTACCCAAAATACCGGTCAGTGTCAGCTATAGCCACAAGGACCGGCAAGATAATATATGGCTGTGTACCAGATACTCCATTACCTTATACAATACCGTAAACAAGCAAGCCTTGCTGCTGCCCAATATCCTTAAAAGCAACATCACGGACATTGAACAGGCCGATGACAATCACTTTTTCATAGCCACGGAAAAAGGCATCCGCTACGTTAAATTAGGAAACCGGTCATTGGAAATCATCCCCATCAAGAAGCTCGACAATATCCAGGCGCAAATCAGTGAACTGCACTTTCATCAACCAACCCAACGCCTGTTTATCGGTACTTTCGAGAAAGGTATATTTGCTTACGATATGCGCCATGACAAAATCATTCATTCAAACATGGATCTGAGCGATGTAAATATTGCCAAAATCATCCCTCTCAATGCTACCGAGCTGCTGATTGCGACCGAAGGAATGGGAGTGCACAAAATGGATATAGCAACCTGCCAATCGGAACCATATATCACATCTACCTATGAGAACTACAATGAGATGAACGGCAACAATATCAACGATATTTATATTGATAACGAAAAACGGATATGGTTGGCCAACTATCCCATGGGGGTGACTATCATAGACAACCGTTATAAGAATTACAACTGGATAAAACACTCTATAGGCAACAGGCAATCTTTGGTCAATGACCAGGTACATGCCGTTATGGAAGACAGCGAAGGCGACCTATGGTTCGGTACCAGCAACGGCATCAGCCTCTACAAATCGAAAACCGGCCAATGGCATTCATTTTTAAGTTCCTTCGACCAAGAGCTAAAAGATAAAAACCATATCTTCATCACCCTCTGTGAGGTATCACCCGGTGTTATCTGGGCAGGCGGATACACCTCGGGCATATACAAGATAAACAAAAAGGCCCTGTCGGTAGAATACTTTTCCCCTTATCTTCTCACACCGGCCAACATGCGTCCCGACAAATACATCCGTGACATAATAAAGGACTCCCAAGGTTATGTCTGGTCCGGAGGCTATTATAATCTGAAATGTTTTGACCTGGCCAGCAACGAAGTGCAACTCTATCCCGGAGTAAGTACCGTTACCGCCATTGCAGAAAAAGACAGTGTCCACATGTGGATCGGTACCTCCGGCGGACTATATCTCCTGGACAGAAACTCCGGCAAATATTACCCTATAGAACTGCAAGTGGAGTCCGGTTACATCAATACGCTCTACCAAGACAGGAACGGATTATTATATATCGGCACCAATGGCTCCGGATTGGTAGTCTTCGATATCCGGAACCATACTTTTGAAAACTATCATGCGGAAAACTCCGCGCTGGTTTCAAACAACATTTATACGATCCTTCCCAGGAGAAACGGCTCGATCATGATGAGTACGGAGAATGGCATCAGTTGCTTTTCAGTGGAAAGCAAAACATTCCGGAACTGGACCAAAGAACAAGGACTGATGTCGGCCTTCTTCAATGCCTCCGCCGGAACTTTACAAAAGGACAAAGGCTTTGTCTTCGGAAGTACGGACGGTGCCGTTGAATTTCCAGAGAATTCTAAATTTCCGGATTATATCTATGCTCCAATGATATTTACCGAACTCCACATCTCCTATCAGCCCGTCTATCCGGGAGACAAGAACTCCCCATTGAAAAAGGTTATCAACGAGACGGACAAACTGGACCTGAAATATAATCAGAACTCATTTTCCATCAAAATTTCTTCCATCAATTACGATTCTCCGGATAATGTCGCCTACCTTTGGAGACTGGAAGGTTTTTATGACAGATGGAACCGGTTGGGTGAGGAAAACCTGCTGCGTCTGACCAATCTGCCTTCCGGTAAATACACCCTGCACATACGCGCCATCTCCAAGGCAGAGCCATACCGTTCTCTCGAAGAACGAAATATCAAAGTCAACATCGCCTCTCCCCTATGGGCCAGTACATGGGCCATTATATGCTATATTCTATTGGCAACCTTGTTGTCGGGCATCGGCTACCGGATACTGGCCCTAAACAAACAAAAGAAAATATCCGATGAGAAGACCCGTTTCTTCATCAACACCGCCCATGATATCCGCACTCCGCTTACCCTCATAAAGGCACCTTTGGAGGAGCTGATCGAAAACAAGAAGCTGGACGACAAAGAAACAAACAGCATGAACATTGCACTGAGAAATGTAAATGCCCTGCTGCAGCTGACCAGTAACCTGATCAACTTTGAAAGGGCCAACGTCTATTCTTCCAAGTTATGTATATCCGAGCGTGAACTGAATACATACGTAAGGGAAATCTACCATACCTTCCAAACGTATGCCGAAACCAAACACATCACTTTCACCTACGAAAGCAACTTCAGCTATCTGGAGGCCTGGTTCGACAAGGAAAAGATGGACTCTATCCTGAAAAACGTCATCTCCAACGCTTTAAAATATACTCCCGAAAATGGCAGTGTAGCCATTCTGGTACATGAAACAAAAGACAATTGGAAGATAGAAGTCAGAGACACAGGAATCGGAGTTCCCGTGCGGGAACAAAAAAAGCTGTTCAAACTGCATTTCCGAGGCAGCAATGCCATCAATTCCAAAATAACAGGCAGCGGCATAGGCCTGATGCTGGTACGGAAGCTGGTACACCTGCATAACGGCAAAATCAATATAGAAAGTGCCGAACACCAAGGTACAACCATCCGGATGAGTTTTCCGAAAGGCAACGGTCATTTCCGGAAATCAGCTCTGGCAAATCCGGAAAAAAGGCCTTCCGATAGTACCAATGTCTTCAGCGCCCCGTTAAAGCTAAGTGAAACCCCGGCAGCCTCCAACGGTAACCTGCAAAAAATTCTGATCGTAGAAGACAACGATGAACTTCGCGCCTACCTGCTCCAATGCCTATCAAGTACCTACAATGTACAGGTTTGCAGTAACGGCAAAGAGGCTCTTGTCCTGGTAAAGGAATTCTGGCCGGAATTAATTCTTTCCGATATCATGATGCCCGAGATGGGAGGTGACGAATTATGCAGTGCCATCAAGAACGACATGGAGACATCCCATATTCCGGTATTGCTGCTCACCGCATTGGCCGATGAAAAGCACATCCTTGAAGGACTACAGATAGGAGCAGACGAATATATCGTCAAGCCTTTCAGCCTGAACATTCTAAAAGCGAGCATTGCCAATCTATTGGCGAACAGAGCTTTGCTACGCAGCAAATATACAAGTATCGAACTGGCTACGGATGAGTCCGCTCCTGCCGCCAATAATTACAACAGCCTTGACTGGAAATTTATCTCAGAGATAAAAAGGCATGTAGAAGGGAACATGAGCAATCAGGAGCTTACCGTAGATGTCCTGTGTTCGCTGATGGGCATGAGCCGTACCAGTTTTTATAACAAGCTGAAAGCTTTGACCGACCAGGCCCCGTCAGATTATATCCGGTTTATCCGGCTAGAACAAGCCGCGCAATTACTGAAAGAAGGGCAGCACTCCATTACAGAAATTGCGGAAATGACAGGTTTCTGCGACAGCAAATATTTCCGGGAAGTATTCAAAAAGCATTTCAAGGTCAATCCAAGCCAATATGCCAAAGGAGAGAGAGAAGAAGCGAGTGATGACCAGTGATTTGCCTATCGGGTACCGCAAAACGGCGATACCGGCAAACCACCAATCATCCGTCACTACTTGTTACAGCAGTTCTCTCTCCAACTGTCCGCACCATTCCCTGATGCGTTTATCCGTCAGTTTTGGCTGGTTCTCCATATCAATGACCAAGCCGCACCATTTATCGTCACGCAAGGCTCTGGAATGATTAAACGTATAGCCCTGTGCAGAAGTATAACCGACAAGGGTGGCACCGGCCTTCTCGAAAGCCTCACCAAGAATACCCAGTCCATCCACAAAATTATCGGGATAGTTCGCCTGGTCGCCCAGACCAAACAGGGCCACTCTCTTTCCTTTCAAGTCGAGAGTTTCCAGCTCGGGAACCAGCTCGTCCCAATAAGTAGGCAACTCTCCGTCAAACCAGGTGGAAACACCTACAACCAAGTTGTGGTACGATTTGAAGTCATCGCTCCACGCCTTCTCTACAGGAACAATATCCACGTTATCCTCCCCTAACGCCTCACGGATTTTCCGCGCCACCCGGGAGGTCTTTACAGCATTGGCTACATAAAATAATCCTATTTTCTTCATATCTTTCATTTCCTTCCTTTAAGTTAGAATTCCAGCAGTTTCTTCGCTGCTTCATAAATTTTATCCGTATCCGGCAAAATGGCACGCTCCAATACAGGATGAAAGCCAACCGGAGTAAAAGTAGAGCCGACCCGCTGAACCGGTGCATCCAGATAGCGGAACAAGTCGGAACCTATGCCGGCAGCTATCTCACCGCCAAAACCGGCAAAAACCTTATCTTCGTGCACCACCAAGGCCTTGCCCGTCTTTTTCACCGATTCGTATATCGTCTCCTTATCCAACGGTATCAGCGAACGGATGTCAATGACTTCCACGTTCCATCCCCCTTCTTTCTCCAACCGTGCGGCTACGTCCAGACAGAAATGGGTGGTGTTTCCGTAAGTAATGACACTAAGGTCTGAACCCTCGCGGCGGACACGTGCCTTTCCGAACGGCACCTCGAAATCTTCGGGAACCACTGAAGCAGCCTCAACGGAATTGTATAAAGCCTTAGGTTCAAGGAACAAAGTAAATCCACGGGAACGGATACTGGTACGCAGCAATCCTGCCGCATCGTCTGCAAAAGAAGGACATACGATCCGTGCACCCGGCAACGTAGCCAAAGCCCCCTCTATATTCTGCGAATGGTAAAGACCGCCACCGATGTAGCCACCGGAAGCAAGGCGTAGCGTTACGTTCGGCACAAACTTCCCGTTACTGCGCCAATATTCATGTGTACATTCCACATACTGTTCAACGGCAGGCCAAAAATAATCGGCAAATTCCGCCCCCTCTATCACGACACGGATTTTAGGATCGAAACGGCTCATGCCATTCGCCGTACCTACAATATAGTCTTCAGCTATAGGAGCACTGAACACACGCGATTCACCAAACTCCTGCTGCATGCCTTTCGTCACGTTGAACACGCCGCCCTTATCCTTATTGGCAACATCCTGTCCCCAAATAAAAGTATCGGGATTATGACGGAATTCCGCTTTCAGCGTATCATTAATGGCATTTACAAGAAACTTTTTCTCGCCTCCTGCTTCAGGATGCACCCCGTCTTTATACTTTTCCGGCTCGTACGGTTCGGGCAATACATAATCGAATATGGTCTTCGGATCAGGATCGGGCGCCGCAAGCGCTTTCCGGTTAGCTGCCGTAAGCTCCTTCCTGGCCCGTTCTTCGATTTCTTTCAGTTCCTCCTCCGTCAGCCGCTTATAACGCAACAACATTCTGCGGAACTTCATCAACGGATCCGCCTCTTTTACATAAGCCAATTCGCCTTCATCACGGTACAAGGTATGCTTGTCCGAATTGGAGTGTGAACCGATACGTACACAGTTCGCCTGTACAATCACCGGATTACGGTTCAACAGAGCATATTCACGCGCCTCGGTCATAGCATTCATGGAATCGAACACATCTTTTCCATTACAATGTATTATTTTCAGATTCTTGAAACCGGAGAAATTATCAGCCACTTTCCTGGCTGCCGTCTGGTCTTTTTTGGGGACGGAAATGCCATAGCCGTTATCCTGCCACACAAAAATAACCGGCAGGCGTTCAAGGCTCGCCCCGTTGACCGCCTCATAGACAAATCCTTCCGAAGCAGCCGATTCGCCGTGTGAAGTTATCACCACTCCTTTATGGCCGTAATAAACCATGGCACGTGCCACACCGGCAGCATGCAGATCATGCGTACCCGTTGCCGAGGAGATATTTTCTATATGCCATTCAGGTTTGGCGAAGTGATTGGACATGTGGCGTCCGCCGCTGCCCGGATCGGTAGCTTTGGAGATGCCGTTCAAGATAAGTTCTTCTACCGTCATACCGGCAGAAAGAACGGTCAGCATATCCCGGTAATAAGGGAACAGGAAATCTTCTCCTCGGGTGAAGACTTGTCCCATAGCCAGTTGTATGCCATCATGCCCGGCATAAGGGGCATGATAGGACCATCCCAGAGATTGCAATAGATAGGCGGGCGCTTTCTCGTCAAGCGCGCGTCCCAAAGTCATCAGGTAGTACCACTTCTTCAGAGATTCTGCATCCGTGGTTTTGATATCATATTTTTTCATAAGGGTCAAGGCATTAATTTATTCATTCCAGTTTTCCAGATAATTCTTGATGAAGTAGAGGAAATTACCTCCGAGTGAACCGTCCACCACCCTATGGTCATACGACAGGGACAGATACATTTTATGACGAATGGCAATCACGTCTCCTTCAGGCGTCTCGATTACGGCCGGTTTCTTTTCGATTACTCCTACACCCAGAATGGCTACCTGCGGCTGGTTGATGATAGGTGTACCGAACAAGGACTTGAACGTACCGAAATTAGTTATCGTGAAAGTCCCGCCGGAAATATCATCGGCCATCAACTTGTTGGCACGGGCTTTGGCGGCCAAAGAATCAATGGCAATGGCAAGCCCACTCATATTCAGCCGGTCAGCATCATGCACAACAGGAACAATCAGATTACCGTCATTCTGCGACACGGCTATACCGACATTGATCTGTTTTTTATACAGGATGTTATAGCCCTCAACAGAAACATTCACTTGCGGATAAGCTACCAGAGCTTTGGCGGTAGCCTCGGTAATGGCAGGCATATAAGTAAGCTTCACACCTTCACGCTTGAGGAATGCCTCCTTGTTCCTTTCACGCCATTTCACGAGCCTGGTCATATCTACCTCCACTAAAGTGGTGACATGGGGGGAAGTGTGTTTCGACATCACCATGTGGTCGGCTATCATCTTGCGTACACGGTCCATTTCCTTCACCTCGACAGACGGATCGCTGGAAACGGGTGAAACAGGAGATGCCACGCCGGCAGGTTGAGACTGCGGAACAGGCTTTGGCCCGGGCATACCGGCTGCAATAGGCTGTGAGGAAGTGCCGGTAGCGGAAGCTACAGTGCCCTTCTGCTTCCGGACAATATAATCCTTGATGTCTTTTTTGCTCAAGCGCCCCCGGTATCCGGTTCCCGGAATAGCATCCAGTTCTTCCTGCCGGATATGCGCTTCACGTGCCAGTTGGAGAACTACGGGTGAATACCACCGTTCATCATCGGACTTCACCGCTTTTGCCGGGGGAAGTTCCCGGGCAGGAGCAGCAGATACGGCATCTTCCCCGCCCATATCTACAACGGCAACCACTGTACCTACAGCTACGGTATCGCCTTCCTTAAAGAGAATCTCCATTACCTTACCGGCCACCGGAGAAGGTATCTCCGCACTAACCTTAGCCGTATTTACCTCAAACAGCACATCATCTTCCTTTACGATGTCTCCTACTTGTACGGACCAGGACATAATGGTCCCTTCAGTTATACTTTCGCCCAATTTGGGCATCTTAATTTCAAATTTTGACATATCAGTTAAGTTTCAGGTTATCATTCTTATTATAAATCCAGTCTTCACTGGCATATTTTTCCCGTCTCAGCCGTTCTATCACCTTCAAGTCTTCTTGGGTAAAGCGGGATATCGAGTTCCTGTCATCTTCCAAGAAATAATGAAAAAGAAGACGGATGAAACGTCTGACGGACAGGGGAACGGCAAGATAATCGCGGATATTCGCCACCTCACTCCTGACCGAAGGCACCGCACGTACCGTAGCGGAACCGGGCAACAGGCTTTCCACCTCCTGTCCCCCCGACAACGCGGCATTCAGTGCATCCAAGTCGGTAGAATAAAGTAACGTGCAATGATACATCACCCGGTTCCTGTGGATGCACTGCGCACTCCCCGACACCTTGCGGCCATCTACATAAATCCCCATCCGCTTGTCCGAATAGGCAGTGACTCCTGTCTTTTCCAGAAAGTCGATGGTCTGTTGCAAATAATATTCAAAGTCCGGCCGGTCCACAGTCTCAATAAAACTGAGATTGATATTCCCCCCATCATGATAGACAGCACCTCCGCCCGAGAAACGGCGTGCCAACGCAATGCTCTGCCGGCTGGTAAAGCCTTCATCTACCTCCGCCTGCACATTCTGGTGCTTTCCCATTACCACACAAGGCTCCGACTGCCAAAGCATGAAGTAGTTGTCCCGCTTCTGCTTCAAAAGATATTCTTCTGCCGCCAGATTCCAATAAACATCCGTGCAGCGGTTATCAATGCACAACATCAGGAAAAGAGCGCTTCATGGAAAATTTCACCGGCCGTAGGATGCGGGAATACACTTTTCTGGAATTCCTCCACGGTATATCCGCGCTGTATGGCAATACCCGCAATCACGATAATCTCAGAGGCCGGATTGCCCAGTATATGGCAGCCCACAATCCGGTCATCATCATCCATAATCAGTTTGCAAAGCCCGTTCACTCCTTCATTTTCTGCCACAAAACGTCCGGAGTACACCATAGGCAACTTCTGCACATGATAGCCGGTTCCGGCAGCCTTCAGTTCCTCTTCGGTCTTCCCTACTCCGGCCACTTCCGGATTGGTATATACCACACCCGGAATGCAATCGTAATCCATCAGATCTTCCACACCCAGAATGTGGTTGACAGCCACCTCACTTTCACGGATGGCGGTATGTGCCAACATGGAGCGCCCCGTAATATCACCGCAGGCATAGACACGGGGGTGGGAGGTCTGCAGGTGCTCATCCACTTTCACGCCGTTGCGAAGCAGCTCGATATTCAGTTTATCCAGCCCTACCCTGCCGAGACTGGCTTTCCTGCCCACACAGACCAGCACTTTGTCGGCCTCGACAAGTGACGTTTTTCCATCTTTCCCAATGGTTACGCCCTCTTTACCTACGGCTGTCACCTTGGTATCCAGATAGAAATCAATCCCCCGTTTCCGGTACTCGGTGCGTAGCAGTCCGGCGGTTTCCTTATCCATTGCTCCCAGAATCTCGGGCATCATCTCAACAACGCTCACCCTTACTCCCATACTGTTGAAAAAAGAAGCGAACTCCATACCGATGACACCGCCGCCGATGATGGCAAGGGAACGGGGCAGTACAGTGCTTTCCAACGCTTCCCTGGAAGTCCAGTAATCCACCTCCGCCAAACCGGGAATAGGAGGAATCACCGTATCGGAACCGGTACACACCAGCAGATAGGTCGCCTCATACATTTCTCCACCCGCCGAAATCCGGAACAAGCCATTTTCTTCACCTACAATAAGAGCCTCCTGTTCCACAATGGCAGCACCGTAGGAACTGACCGTCATCTTTACCCCTCCGGTAAGTTTCTTCACAATTTTATTTTTGCGGCCAATAATCTTTTCCATATCGAAAGCAGCGGCATCGGGTACGGAGATTCCATATTTTGAGGCAGTTTTCAGATTGTCCCATAATTTGGCAGAGTACAACAACGTCTTGGCAGGAATACATCCCTCGTTCAGGCAGACTCCCCCGATTGCCTTCTTCTCAAACAAGACGGTTTGCAAACCGCCTGCAGCCGCACGTTCGGCAGCCGTATATCCGGCGGGTCCCCCGCCGATGATGGCAATATCATATCTCATAACGTTAAGGTTTTAAGTCAGTTATTACCTTATAACAAAAAAAGGAGGAACAGAGTTCTGTCTTCTCTACGCAGAATTTGCCTATTTCTATTGTATAATCATTAATCATCCGTATTTTTGCAGAAACATTTGAGAATATGGCTCCTGAAATAGCAATCGTCAACTCCAATACTTTATCATGCCTCGGTCTTCAGAATCTGCTGAAAGAAATTATCCCCATGGCTACCATCCGCACTTTCCACTCTTTTGCGGAACTGATGGATGATACCCCCGACATGTATGCCCACTATTTCATCTCTTCTCAAATCTATTTTGAACATACGGCTTTCTTTTTGGACAGGAAACCCAAAACCATCGTGCTGGCAAACGGCAACAACCAGCCGCAACTTTCAGGAGTACCTACCCTGGACATCTACCAAGATGAAAAAAGTCTGATAAAAAACATACTGCAGCTACACCAATACGGACATCAGCACGGACATCCCGGAGAGCACGAGCTGTCGGCACGCGAAATAGAAGTATTGGTACTTATTACGAAAGGACTTATAAACAAAGAGATAGCGGATAAGCTGAATATCAGCTTAACCACTGTCATCTCCCACCGCAAAAACATTACGGAGAAGTTGGGAATCAAGTCAGTATCCGGGCTGACTATTTATGCGGTGATGCACGGATATGTGGAGGCAGATAGGATCTAGAATCTACAGCGCAACTCTATGCCCGCCTGAACCGGACGGCCTTTCTGCATGAAACCATTGCCCATACTCTCGAAATAGAAAGCCGCGTAGTCCTTATCCAAGGCATTGCGTACCCAGAAATCAATCTGCCCGTTTCCTTTCTGAAAGCTGACGCGGCCATTCAGAGTCCCATAAAAAGCTTGGCTGACAGTATTTTCTTCTGTCCAATAGATGCGTCCTGCACCGGTATAATTGGCATTCAACTGAATACGGTCCAGCCAATGTCCCGGATGGATGCGGAAAATGTATTGTCCACCTACATTCAGCGTATGTTTAGGTACGAAAGGCACGTAATTACCCTTATAATTTAGTTGATCGCTGGTGGCATAATCCTTGAAGACAGCATATGTATAGCCGTAACAAGCGTTTAAAGTCAAGTCATCGGTAAGCGCGGCCCGCAGGCTTGCTTCCGCGCCATAGCTACGGCTCTTTCCGGCATTGACCGTGACACGCCCCAAGCCACTTTCCGCAAATTTGGATATCTGCTGGTCACGGGTATCCATGTAGAAAGCGGAAACATCGGCCAGCAAACGCCCTTCCCAAAGTGTGAGGTGCGTACCGATTTCATAGTTCCAGGTATATTCGGGTCTATAACGGGTGGCTTCACTTACCTCGGGAAGCTCTCCTTCCATCTTTTTAATCATGCCGGCCATACTGCTGAATTTGGGGTCGGCGGCAATGGCGTCCATCATGGAGTTGCGCAACACACCGGTTATCAGGTCAGAAAACATCTGTATGTTATATCCCCCCGAACGGTAGCCGCGTGCCGCAGTGGCATAAACATTATTTCCCTTCTTCCACTCGTACTGCAGGGCAAACTTAGGCAGCAATTGCACATAATCCGCTGATTCTTTGCCTATATAGGCGGCATTGCCTTCCAGTCCCGTACTTACGATAGGACGAGGAGCAGTGGCCATCTTCAAAGAGAAGTCAAAATTCGTAGGGTCGGCAACCGAATTGTAGTCCATCCATATCTTCTCATAATCCAGTCGCAAGCCCACAGTGGCCGAAAGTCCTTTTACGAACAAATCATTGAACGTGGATTGATGGAAGAGGGCACCGCTAAGTGTAGGAGTATCAAAACTGCCCCCCACACGCAAGCTCTCATTGTTAATATCCAGATGCATTTGCGGAATCATCGGACTTTTATCCGCCAACGCATCAAAGACGTTATTCACATTTCCCTCCATCACTTGGTTGATGCCTTCTTTATGGAACACTACCGGTCCGTCCGTGTGCAACCACTGGTAGAAGCCGAAAGCCCCGGATGTCCACTGCCAGCGGCGGTTGGGCCTTGATTTGAGAATGACCTCCTCGGAAACGGTATTCATCTTCTGTTTCTGCTCGATATTGAAGATGTCGGCAGGCGTAAAGTCCTGGTCCATAAACATGCGGTCTTTCAAGAACTGATAACCTGTAACGGCACTCAACGTGAAGTCCCTCGCCTGATATTCCAGATTCAGTCCGGCATTCATCAAGTTCCGGTAATAGCTGCTTGCTTCATTATTGGAGATTTTACCGACAAACGGCCTCAACTGTTCATCTTGCTTGTCCGGATTCAGATTGCCCATATAAAAATAAGGGTACCCTCCCTGGTCACTGTATTCATAACTGAGGCTTAAATCCACCTTCCAGTTCTCCGAAGGCAGATAGATGCCCCGGAAGCGTCCGCCTGCAGACTGCCCTTTATCGGCTTTCTCATTATTTCGGGCTGCATTGCGGAAGAATCCTCCCTGATAATCATAGAATCCTCCGGTAGAGAAAGCAAAGCGCTCGGATATGCGGTGATAATGGGTCAGAGAGGTATTATAGGCATTGTGCGTGCCGGCTCCCATGCGGAAATCCGTACCCTGGTAAGTAAAAGGAGACTTAGTGTGTATCTTGACCAGTCCTCCCATTGCATTACGCCCGTATAAAGTACCCTGTGGCCCACGCAACACGTCAATACGCTCCACGTCCGAATAGTTGAAATCAAAAGCGGACTTGTCGATATAAGGAATGTTGTCCACATAAAGTCCCACGGAAGGGGTATTGATCCGCGAACCTATACCGCGGATATATACAGCGGAAGTGAGCCGCGAACCATAGTCGGGGATAAACATGTTAGGGACAAGGGACGTAAGGTTCTTGATGGAATTCACCTGTGCGGCTTGCATATCCTGTTGGGAAAGCAAGGTAACGGCTGCAGGCTGTTCACGCAGTTTCCTGTTCTCCTTAGGAGCCGCAATGACAAGCACTTCTTCTATATCCACCACTTTAAGGGTATCGGCCTCCTCCGCCAGAATGTTCCCGGCTGTCAGCAAAGAGACGGTTAAAGCAAAAATTTTATATTTGTTCATATAGCTGGTTTTATTTCGCTTGCAAAGTAACGGGAATCGCACGGTTCCGGCAATCCTCATTTATTAGGAAATTCAGCAATGGGCACGCGTGAATCGAGCTGTCCCTACAGATCAGGACAAAAGCAGACAGAGCGTCAAACTCCCCCGCATCTATTCACCGATAAAACTGTGCCACGCCTTTGGCACAACTGTGCCAGTGCGGTGGCACAAGTGTGCCAACGGTGTGGCAAAAAAATGGCAAAAAACACCGGTTCTCTCTCCGTGCAGGAAGAGGCGGCTGTTGTGCTAAATTTTGTAATTTCCCGTTCTTTTTAACACAATTCCCCACTGAACCTTTTCCCTTATTACCTATTTATACGACATACTTCTAAAACCCAAGTCGTATGGATAATCAAACAAACTTTCTGGCCTACATGGCTTCCGTCGTCTCCCGTCTGGAGGGAGAACGGCGTCACGGTACCGCACACGTGTACCGGAGTACTTTAAAACGTATCATGGAATTTGAGGGGCGGACTTCCCTTGCTTTTGGCAAGGTGACTCCCCTATGGCTCAAGGCCTTTCAGAACTACCTGACGGGCAGACAACTCAGCTGGAACACGATTTCCACTTACATGCGCATGCTCAGGGCCGTCTATTCACGGGCGGTAGATGACGGACTCGCCTCTTGGCAGCCACGCCTCTTCAAAGGGGTATATACCGGAACGAGAGTTACGGTAAAGCGTGCGGTAGATGAGGAGACCTTCCGCAAACTGGAAGTCCCCGTAGAGCCTTCGGAACCTCTGGAACGCACCCGCCTGCTCTTTCTCCTGCTCTTCATGCTCCGCGGAATACCCTTCGTGGATATCGCCTACATGCGACGCTGCGACCTCAGAGGCGACACTCTGACCTATCGCCGCCGCAAGACCGGGGCATGGCTCACCGTAAAGGTGGAACCCGAAGCAATGGACATCATCAGGCGCCTGCAAAGCCGGGACGAAGGCTCACCCTACCTCTTTCCCTTCATCAGCTGTCCGGGACACGGGGAGTACCGTCAGTACAGCAATGCCCTGCGCCGCTTCAACCACCGGCTGAAGGAACTGGCTCTACACATGGGCATCGAGGCGCTGAGCAGCTACAGTGCGCGGCACAGCTGGGCAACCATCGCCAACTACCGGAACTACCAGCCGGAACTCATCAGCAATGCCATGGGACACTCCTCCGTGAAAGTAACCGAAACTTACTTCAAAAAGCACACAGATGAGAGAATCGATGAAATGAACAGGGGAATAATATCATATGTATTCACAATATAAAGCAGGATAACACACTGATTATGAATTACACAAAAGAAAAAGCAACCGTTCCAGAACCACCGTCGGAACACCCGTTACTTTGTAGGTAACGGAACGTCTGTATCCGTCGCAAATATCAACAGAAAATTTGGAAAGAACAAGAAAAAATACCTTTTTTTTATAAAAAAAGAAACAAATATTTCTTTCACATCGCGTATATATGTATATAACTCAAATCCAGTGCATTGCTCTTCGGGAAAGCATGCAATGCCTGTCCCTCCGTGTTATATTAAATTAACACAGAAGAAATACCCGTGCCCTCCCTTCTCTCCCGACAGGAAAGGGCAGTTCTTGTATATGCCTGCAGAAAGTGAGCCCGCTGCACTCCTTCATGCCCTTCCGTTCCCGTCCCCCGTTACCTACAAAGTAACGGAAATGTTAATCTCCGACCGGAAAACAAAAAAAGATACATGCAGTATATAAACCAATTTAATACACTATGATGCGACAACTTAAAAAAGCCTGTCTAATGGCCATTCTGACATTCTTTCCACTTGCCATGCAGGCAGAAGTAGTCAGTACACATGCCGATCCGTTGCAGCAGGACACAACCATCCTGTTCCGCTTCGTGCCCGGTAACAAAGTTTTCTATTCACCTTATAAAGGAAATGACGAGGCCATCCGACTCGCAGCGGAACTCATCAAACAGCATCGTGCAGAAATAGATTCGGGCAAAGCCTACCTAATGATACGCGGGTTTTGCGGCTCGTTCAACAGTAAAGAAGCCAATCTGGCCGCAGCCAAAGAACGAAGCAACCACGTGAAGTCGTGGTTCATCACCCACTATGGCATGAAAGAAGAAAACTATCGTACCCGCAATTCCACTTATTCTTATAATGGGATAAAAGATATCGTTGCCATCATAGGATTAGAATATGTGGACGGTTACGATCCTTTGGCCGAGCAGCGTGCCGAACAGGCCCGCCGCGACAGTCTGGAACGCCTCCGAGCCGACAGCCTGGCAGCCCTTGAACTGGAACGTGCCGAAGCCCTACGCCGTGAACGGGAGCAAGCCGACAGCCTGGCACGCATCGAAGAAGCACGACGCAAACGCGAAGCCGACAGTTTGGCCATGCTTCCCGAACGCATCTATGTAGAGACTCCCTGGTACATCAAGAGCAACCTCCTGTATGATGCCGTGCTCATGCCTTCACTTGAAGTGGAATACCGTTTCAGCGAACACTGGTCAGCGGCCGTGGAAGGGAACATGGCCTGGTGGCACAACAACGGGAAACATAAATACTATCAGCTGGCCACTATAATACCTGAAGCCCGATATTGGTTCAAGCCTCAAGGAAAACGGCGTGGACACTACCTGGGGCTCTTCGGGGGAGGCGGATGGTATGATCTGGAAAACGGGGGTCGAGGCTACAAGGGTGAAGGAGGCATGGTTGGGCTGAGTTATGGCTATATGTTCCCCATAGGTAAATATTTTGCATTGGAAGCCGGATTGGGTGTAGGCTTCATGACCGCCAAGTACGAAGAATACCTGCCCATCGACGGACACTACGTTTACCAACAAACAGAACGTACCAACTACTTCGGTCCGCTGAAACTGAAATTCGCTTTTGTATGGAACATCGGCCGCTGGATACAGAAAGGAGGTAACAAATGAAAACCTTGATAATGAAGAATAACAAACGTAAGATGAAAAACATACTTCTTCCGGCGCTAATTGTCCTGCTCATGACAGGATGCCGGAAGGATTTGTGCTACAACCACGATGAGCATGGCACTGATATTCGTGCCGATGTAAAAGCAACGTGGGAATGCGAATGGGAACGAAGTGACGACTTCGACTGGGAAATCCACTGGCCGGATTGCAGCTGCGGATATGACGAACTGCGCCCTGAAGTGGCAAACGGCATACGCGCCGTGATTTACGACACCGAAGGAACCGCCTATACCGAACGAAACTTGAAATCCGAAGGAGGTATCCTGCCCATGACCGAGGGCATGCACTCCATCCTATTTTACAATAACGACACGGAATACATCGTTTTTGAAGACCTGCCCTCATCGGCCACGGCAACGGCCACTACCCGGACACGTACCCGGAGCACTTTTGCCAATACCGAAGCGCACGACGGTGAACGTACAGTCAATGAGCCCGACATGCTTTTCGGACACTACATCGAAGAGCACGACGCACAGCGGACAGCCGAACCGACCGCCCTTCCCATCACGATGCACCCACTGGTTTATACCTACATGGTGCGCTACGAATTCAGTCATGGGCTGGAATACGTAGCGTTAGCACGGGGTGGCATGGCAGGTATGGCCGAGAGCGTTTACTTGCAGGACGGGCATACGGGCGAAACAACAGCCACCGTACTTTACGACTGCGTGCTGACCGAATACGGTACAGAGGCACATGTGCAGACGTTCGGAATACCCAACTATCCCGGCGACGGCTATACACGCGCCGATCAGACCTACACGCTGAATTTGGAAGTGTGCCTCAAGAACGGCAAACTGCTGAACTATAACTTCGACATCACCAACCAACTGGAAGACCAGCCCCGGGGAGGAGTCATCACCGTGACCGGTATCGAAGTGTCCGACAAGGACGGCACGGAAGGCGGGTCGGGCTTTAATCCCGATATAGACGGATGGGGAGAGTATGAGGACATACCGATGCCTATTTTATGAGCATACTAATTCTAAAATAATTCTATGTTTCACTTTTAAAAAAGCTACTATTATGAAGAAAAGTTTATTGATGCTTGGCGCAGCCGTAGCTGCTCTGGCAAGTTGTACCAACGAAGAAGTGCTCAATGTAGCACAAAACAAAGCCATCAGCTTTGAGTCTTTTGTCGGAAAGTCCACAAAGGCGATTGGGGACATTGACGAAAACAACCGTCTTTCTGCATTCTATGTATTCGGCGGATATGGTGAGGATGAGAATAGTGTAGATCTCACCAATGTATTCAACAATACTGAAGTAGATGGTAATGGAAAAGCAGAAACGACTGAATATTGGAACAACCAATACTACCAATTCGTAGGTTACAGCAATGGAAACCAGAAGTTAGAGAACGCAACTATCAAGGACGGCGTCTTATACATTCCTACATATACTGTAGGCGAAAAAGATTTGATTGCTTCTAATGTTGAAGACCATGGAACAAAAAAAGGTACTGTCAATATGACTTTGAAGCACTTGCTAGCCAAAGTGAAATTCACATTTACAAGTACAATTCCTGTAGGCTACGAAGTGGAAATTAGCAACTTACAATTTGAAGCAGACAAGGATGGAGCTTACACTGGAGCTATCGGAGATGCTACAGGGCAGTGGGAGATGGGTGCCTCAAGTACTGACATGACTTACTCTTTCAGTATAACCAATCCTGTAAAAATCAATGCTACTGGGGATGAAACCGCTGTAAGCGATGAATTTTATGTTATTCCACAAAATCCGTCTCTTACAATTACCTTTACCGGTATATTGAAAGACGACAATGGTACTGAAATCACAAGAAAAGACTTCACATCAACCATGTCTGCTACTTGGATTTCAAACAATGCCTACAATTATACAGCTGAATTGACACAGGAGAAGTTTGATTTAAATGATAACAATATTATTAAATTCGAACCGAATGTGAAGCCGTGGGAAGGCGAAACCATCTCCCCGGTAACACCGGACTTTCAATAATTCTTTTTAGCTTGAAGACCGTATCCCTACAGTCTCTCCATGAACTTGACGATTCAAAGTTAACACACAGGCTGTCGGGGGTTGAATGTCCCCCGACAGCCACTATGGGCAACCATGTTTGAACAACAGCGACAACACCTCCGGCCCGCAGTCATTGCAAACGGAATCAAGGCGGCAAACAAGCCTCCTTTCGCAGGAAACTCAAAATCAAGACAGCAATCGGAAAAACAAAATATAGCAAGAATATGAAAAACTTCTCACCCAAAACAACACTTGCCGCAGCAGCCACTCTGTTGCTGACCGTGGCTTGTACCAACGAGTTGACCGACGGCCCGGACGGAGGGAAAGGACGCATCGCCTTCCATCCCTTGCCCGAAACAAGGACTGTAGTGGAAAATGCCGATGGCATGGCTGGCGGATTCAACGTATGGGGATGGTACGTCAAGGACGGTGAAACTGCCCGCCACAACGTATTCAATCGAGCCACCGTAATGAAAAACGGTGACAGCTGGACTTGTAGTGACACGAGATATTGGATTCCCAATACCACGTATAACTTCTATGGCGTATTTCCTGCCGATATGGGTACCTGCACCGAAAACGGCACACTGACTGTAGCCGACTTTGACGCGACACTGGGACATGACCTGATGACCGCCACATCCGCCCCAATGGACGGTGACCAGCTTGCAAGTGTTGTAATGCCTTTCCGCCACGAGCTAAGCAAAGTAGCCGTACGTGTAGCTACCGATCCGGGTATAACCGCAACCGTCTATTCTGCCAAACTCTACGGCATGGACACACAAGGGACTTTGATACGCAACACTTCCGGTGTTTCCTGGACGGATATTGATGACGACGATAAAAGCACCGTAGATACTCCCTCATTCACTTTTGACGATGAAATTGAGATAAACGCTTCAACACCGCAGGACTTATTTAAAGACCTGTTGCTTATTCCGCAAAACGTTCAGGGACTAAAGTTGGAACTGAGTTTTACCCGTGGCAGTGACCGGCAAACAGTTCAAGTTCCTTTGGACACTTCCATCACCCGATGGACGGCAGGAGAAGCCTACCGTTACGTGCTTACCATTGAAGCGGATGCCATCACCTTCAAAGGTATCACTGTGGACGGATGGGATGAAGCCCATACAGGCGGTGATGTGAACATTGAAGACAGGTGATTGATGACCATAAGAAAGAATATACAAGTAATATACCGATTATGAAAAGACAACTGATACGTATCTCCGCCCTGGCCGCTTTGCTGGCTGCCGGCTGCCAACAAGAAGAATTGCCCGGAGGAAACGGATATTCCAGCGAGGCCATTGTTTTTACCTCTCCTTATACAACCACCAAATCGCCCAACATGCGCTACGGTTCTTTCGAAAAAGGCGACAAGGTGGGCGTATTAGGCTATGGACCGGCCTGGAACGGCGGAAACAACTATGAGGAATCGGACTGGAACACCAAAAAAATGTTTGCCACTCCCGACGTGTTTTATAACCAACTGCTGGAATATGCCGGTGACGGATTGTGGAATTACAATTGGACCGGCACCGGAAACCAAGGAGGTTTGCAACCTTGGGCAGATAATGAAAATATGAAATACGCTTTCTTTGCCTATTATCCTTATGCGGAAGTCACTCCTTCAGATAATAAGACCAATAAGGGAGAAATAGAAGGCGGAAAGGGTACCATCACCCTGTCAAACCAACAACAGACCGGTGATCCTATAATCACTTATACATTGCCTTTCTCTGCGGGAGGAAAAGAAACCACTGACCGCGATTGGAAAGATGTGCCCGACTTGATGCTGAGCTATGTCATTGACCATACCAAAAACAACGGGCCGGTCAGCCTCAATTTCCGCCACTTGTTCTGCGCTTTCGAGTTCGAAGTAAACAATTACAATGAGACACCAGTCACAATCAGCAGCTTAAGTTTTAACGGGGAGCATTTTTATCGCAGTGTAAGCCTGGCCGGGCAGAACCAAGATTACGAAATAGGCACTGACTACTACAGCGGACAATTCAACATTGTTACCGCCAACGATCAAGTGCAGTGTGATGCCGCTAAAAAAGATGCTAATGGCAACGTGACTCCTACTACCAAGAAAATCATTGTTACCAATACCAATGATCCGGTAGATGTATTACTCATTCCAGATGCAAACGGTAAAATCACCCAACAGGGTAAAATCACCGTTAGAATCAGCATAAACAATGCCAATGCAAAAACCCAAGATTTGGATTCCGGTATCAGTTTTCAACCCGGCATGCGCAGCATATTCAGTATCAACATTGTGGGCAACGACTTTATCGTACAAATGCGTAGTGACGGTGCTTGGGAAGACGGAGGAGATAGTGACGTAAATTTTGACTGAACAACAATCCGACAGATGTATAACCGAGATTGTGCAGAAAAGCGCAATAATAATTGCAACTCATTTTAATACAACCTCTTCAAAAAATAACTATGAACTGGAAAGGAATAACATTGGGTCTCGCCGCCCTGTTGGCGACCTCCTGTACCAACGAACTGGATGAATCGTCCATAGACAGCAGCCTGCGCGAAGGCGAAATAGCGCTGCAATGGCTACCCGCCAATATGGGAATACACAAAGTGCAAACCAAGGGTACTGATCCTAAAACTGCTGCAGAACAGAAAATATACAATGCACATGTATTTATCTTTCAAGACAACGGCAATTACCTGGAAGCCAAAGAGAATGATGCTTTCCAAGGTTACCGGTATATAGAGAACGGATCCAACTTGGTGTTACAAAGTGACATGTTTGGCGAGGGGGCGAACAAAGCTACTATCTATGTGCTGGCCAATATGCCACGTGACATTTTCAAGGACAGCGATAACAATGGACGCCCGGATGAAATAACAAAGTTGTCTGATTTTGATAACTTCGTGTTCAACCTACCCGAATTCACTGTCACGCTTCCCGCCACCGGCCTGCCCATGGTGGGACAGCTCAGCAATCAGAACCTGACATCGGCAGCCACTGAAAAGATTATCCTTATGCAGCTGAAGTCACTCATGGCACGCATTGACTTGAATTTCACAATGAATCCCCGACAGGAATCGGAAGATGCCCAATTCCCGTCGTTGCGGATTGACAATGTAAAGATATCCTCGTTCCCCAACGGAGGTGCTGTCGTACCGCAATTAGATAAGGCCGGTACTGAAGAGACCAACGATATGAATGGAAAAATCCAATTGAAAGGAAAACGAGACAACGAATTAGAGGTGGAAGTCGATGAATTCACCGGCCGCATCATCCGCAAGGGAGCCCCGCAATCGCTGACACTCTATATGTTCGAGCATGCACGACCGAAACCAAGTATGCTATGGCCCGAAAATATCAAAGAGGAAGAAAAGCAACGCTATAAAGCCAAATTAGCCGATGAAATAGCTGCCTACATTGAATTGGAAGGTATCTACACCAACCACAACGGTTATATGTATAAAGTGGCCTACCGCCTCTATCCCGGCGCCAACCCCATCGACGACTTCACCATCAAGGCCAACCGTCAGTATAAGAATAACATCAGTATCAGCGGCATTAGCGTAAATAATGAAGGAACGGAAGCATTACTGGATACTCGCGTAACGATTGATACGGAAGTCAATCCGTACTTCATTGAAATGCTGCGCGAACGTGAACATGATGCTCATTTCAATATCACTCCGATGGATATCTTTATCTATGAGCCCGGCACAGTAACGGTAGAAATTGTGGATCCGGAAAAGACTCCATGGATACGCATGGAACCGATAGGACGTGCGGCAGAGAAAGCCGGGGACGGAAAGCGCAAGTATTTTACAACAGACTTGCTGGAAGAATTGAACGAACAAACAAATAGCAAAATCTATACGGTAAAAGATGGCATGGATGCCGACAAAACGTACGAAGAACGCATCTACTTCTATGTCGATGAAAACGTACCTGGGGCACCATACAATACAGAAGTGACGAACGGCGCCCCCGTACACGCTCGTGAAGCCAAGCTGAAAATCACTTATGAAGGACGGGACAATGGCGTGAAGCATACACGCGAGATACCTATCAGACAAGCAGGACTGAGGCAAGCTATATATTTTGACAAATACAAGAATGGACCAGCTAAGGCCCAACCGTTTTATTTCTATATTGAAGAATACGAAGAATATTTGACACATTACGACGGTAAAAATGAGTATTCTGACACTTACGAAGGATTCAAATGGGGACTTCCAGGTTTGGATAGTGGATTAGGAGTAACCGACGGCAACTATAATCAATACATGAGATGGGGGTGGAAAAATACCATGCAGATTATGGAACGATATCGTACTTCTCCCGGTTGGCCTGGTGAAATGACCTTAAACGATACCCCTAGTGGTGCAGCTGAATATTGTTACAATAAGAATAAACGAAATAAGGAGGGCAAAGTGGTGGAAGCGCGCTGGTATCTGCCTACCATTTCCGAATTGGAATATGCGTTGGAAAAATATTATGGTATATTTAATGTATTTCAAGACAAATGGTATTGGTCATCAAATCCCGGTGCTGCCGGAAATCAGGGAAATGATGGGGAAAATCCCGATTATGCACGGGCAACCCGTATCAAATACGACCCGAATGATGATGAAGCTACAGATGAAGGATTCGTACACTATCAAAGTTCCCCTGATCAAGAAGGACATCAATTGCGCTCTAAAGAATTCCGTATTCGTGCTGCCTACATTTATCAACCGGCAAGTGACGCACCTTCGGTAAATTATTAGTAAAACATATCCGGCAATTCTACTTTGTGAAAAGTAGGTTTGCCTCAAAAAACAGAAAAAAACAGTCTGTAAAAGCAGGCTTTATTTTCCCCTCTGTCCGGATCGTCTGCGAAGATACAATATCCGGATAGATCTGTTTGTTTGCTAACTGTCAACTTCATCCCTGTACAGCGGTCAATTACTCATTAATAGCCCCGCAATGCGGACAAACGCCCTTTGCCCGTATCTTCCGCCCACACTGCCCGCAGCAATAACGGGATGCCGCCAACGAAGTCTTCATTTTTTTAAGGAATATCCACAAGAACGCCGCAAGAAAGATATAGCCCACATAAATGGAAGTAGTCAGAATAAAGAAGAAGTAGCAGAAGATGCAACAGGAAGCCAACCCCAATAAATAGAATATCGCAGCTGCCGGAGACAACTGGCGGAACAAGTCATCGAGTACAGCTAGAAATACAATGATAAACAGCCAAATGCTCATCAGAAACACGGAGAGAATAAACGGTACCTTGAACGGTGACAACGTAGGATTAAAGTAGAAGTGCTGCCACGTATCGGGTACAAACACCTGCATGGACTCATAAACAGTAGCGCTGAACGCCATCAGCAGGCACAGCAACAAAGGGAAAATACTGTCAATGTCATTAAAATAGACCATCCTCAGCTGCTTACGACGGAAGGCCCGGAAAAGCCAGACTGCCACAAACAAGGCAAAGATCATGACAAAATAAGAAGCATGCGTATCACTGAACAAATAAATGAATTGAGAAATACTGTCTGTCGGCACAAAGGCATGCATCATTTCCGACTCCCGCAACCAGCCCTGAATCTCTTGAGAATGCGCCAATTTCACCCATACGCTGTCCACGCTGTCCGTGGGATGAATGGCAAATTCCGCTACCACCACCCGGTCTCCCCGATGAAGCATATTATAGCAATCCTTCACCGGCAGGCAGGCAAGATTCACTGAATCGGCATGCACTTCCAGGTTTGTGTTCCAGGTGTAATGCCGCTCATACAAATAAGCAAGTGAATCGCGCGTACTCTCACTCAAGTTTTCGTCTTCCAGATCAGGATGCGGATAATGGCAGGAAACCAAAGAAATGAAGAATGAGGAACAAAGAATGAAAAATAACATCCGCCACCCATTCTTCATTCTTAACTCTTCACTCCCCATGCTTAATTCTTCATTCCTCATTTTTCATTCTTAGTTCTTCATTAAAGAAAGCTCCTTCATCTCCATATACTTTCATTTGACAGTTCTTGCAATCAAAACTCAAACGGAAGCGCTTCCCGTCCGTACCCACCAGATAATAAGGTTCACGATAAAGCGAATGACCTTTCTGGTGAGTAGGACACCAGCCCATACTATAACGCAAACAATGCTTGCAGAACATAAGCACCGCATCGGGTACCGCCTGCTTTTCGTAAGCAGGAGCAACGGAGGACAACCCATGTTCCAAATAAAAACTACGGGCAGCATCATTCATCACATTTCCCAAATAAGTCAAAGCAGTTGCAGGGAAAGCATGTCCGGTAGGTTTCCAAACAGCCAGTTCACGGCGATAGGTTACACGACGGGCAACCACCAATTTATCAATAACCTGGCGACGCCAGTCAGCTATTACAGAAGCAGGCAAGAACCAGTTACCGGAAAAACGAATGATAACACCGGATGCCTTGCCTGCCAAAGAGTCACTCACTTCAAAAGGAGTATTGCCCAACCTGGACAATTGGGTACACAGATTCTCTTCCTGCGGCGTACGGGCCATCTCCCTCGGATAAGGGAAAGATAATACAACCCGGTTGTCATCCTCATCCGTGGCCGACAAGGCAAAGCCGAAAGAAGTATCCCACAATTCCCAAACAATGCCAATCTTTCGTTCAGAAGATTTACGGGTAAGAATACGTTCAAACTCCTGGTCAAAATTGCGGTACAGACGGGTACGAGGCCGGATGCGAGGTATCTCCCCTGCCGGATAAAGTTTATTGCCATCCACACGGTTGATGCGGAAACCCTGCAAACGTCCCTGCTCGTCCAAATAGCAAACCCCGTCTCCATTATGGAAAGGTTTTACTCCGGCTACAATCAGATAATTTCCACGTTGCTCCTTCATGGTCCCCATCTCTTCACCCAGAGACTTGGGAGTATCGAATGAAGCAATACCCCGCTCCCGTCCCTGTAAGAAATAATGGGTAAATCCACGGCTGAAACTCTTGTCCAGTTGCGGGCTGAAGTCAAAACGGCAACTACCTGAAGACGCCCGGACATATTCCTTGCGACGGGCAAAGACGGCATCCAACCGCCGACGATAAGCGGCCGTCACATTCTTTACATATGTAACATCTTTCAGACGACCTTCAATTTTCAAAGAAGAGGCCCCTGCGTCAAGCAAATTCTCCAAAACTTCACTCTGGTTAAGATCTTTCAAGGAAAGCAAATACTTGTTACGCATAAGCGTCTTACCATCTGCATCCACCAGATTGAACGGCAGACGACAGAACTGGGCACACTCTCCCCGGTTGGCACTACGTCCGAAACAAGCCTGACTGACATAGCACTGCCCACTGTAGCTGACACAAAGTGCTCCATGTACAAAAACTTCAAGCGGCACTTCAGGACATGCATCATGGATACGGCGTATCTCCTGCAAGGAAAGTTCACGTGCCAGCACCACTTGCCTAAAACCCGCATCTGCCAAGAACCGTACCTTCTCGGGAGTACGGTTATCCATCTGCGTACTGCCATGCAGCGGAATAGGCGGCAAATTCAGACGCGTAATCCCCATATCTTGCACTATCAGGGCATCCACACCGATACGATACAGTTCCCAAATCATCCGCTCTGTCTCCTCCAGCTCCTCTTCTTTCAAAATAGTATTGACCGTCACATAAATACGGGCATTATACAGGTGGGCATGTACCACCAAAGCAGCAATATCTTCCAAAGAATTAACGGCAGCAGCACGTGCACCGAACTTAGGTGCACCAATATACACCGCATCCGCCCCATGGTTGATAGCTTCGATACCACACTCCAAGTTCTTGGCAGGAGCCAACAGTTCTATTTTACGTTGCTTTATCATATTCAGTTCGGGCTTGCAGCCCCTAGTTTATTCTATTTCATTGATATTATATGGTGTCTCCTGATATACAAAATAATTCAGCCAATTGGAGAACAACAGATTGGCATGCGCACGCCAACGCACCAAGACACCTTTCTCCATATCGTCATCTACATAATAATTACGCGGCATTTCAATGGGCAGGCCTTTGCCCAAGTCGCGGCGGTACTCCGTATCCAACGTCAACGGGGAGTATTCGGAATGGCCGGTTACAAAGAACTCACGTCCCCCACGGGCTACCACCAGATGGACGCCGGAATCTTCCGATTCGGAAAGCAAGGTCAGCTCCGGCACTTTCAAGATGTCTTCTTTCCGTACCTCCGTATGCCGACTGTGGGGCACATAAAAAACATCATCGAACCCACGAAAAATGGGATGCAGAGGAAGCAAAGGACGGTGTTCGAAGATACCGAACATCTTGCTGCCCAAAGCATACTTAGGGATGCCATAATGATGATACAGCCCGGCTTGAGCCGCCCAACAAATATAAAGCGTGGAAGTGACATGCGTACGGGCCCAATCAAAAATTTCAGTAATTTCATTCCAATAGGTCACTTCTTCAAAGTCCATCTGCTCTACCGGAGCACCGGTGATGATCATACCATCGTACTTCTCACCGCGCATTTTATCAAAATCCGTATAAAATGCCTTCATGTGCTCTACCGGCGTATTTTTGGAGGTATGACTTTTTATTTTCATGAAAGAAATTTCCACTTGAAGAGGTGTATTGGACAATAAACGGACCAAATCCGTCTCAGTGGTAATCTTCAATGGCATCAGGTTCAATATCACAATACGCAGCGGACGGATATCTTGCCGGGTTGCCCGAGAATTGTCGATGACAAAAATATTTTCTTCTTTCAGCAACTCTATGGCAGGAAGCTTGTCGGGTAAATTTAAAGGCATGAGTTTATATCTATGGTTTAACGTGTTACTATCTACGATTTTAGCGTGTAAAGTTAGACAAAAAATCAGAGTGTGATAAATAAATTATAAAAGTTTTTATTGATTTATAGTTACCGGATAGATATATAAAGCTACATTTGCTTTCATTTTTGACAAATAGTGCAATAAACAAAAGAGTGAAAAGTACCATGACTCCAAGCGAGGCATCCATAATTAGCATCTGAAAGCACAACAACTTTTTTATACCAATTCGGTTCTACTCAATCCTAAATTTTGATACACTAAATTACTGAGTACAACCGGAGAATGAATGTCATTCCTCCACAAAACATGATAACATGAAAAAACAAACTCTATCCACGGCTGCTTTCACCGCAATGTTATTTTGCTGTTCTTTATGGAATATAGCCTGCGTAAACGAAATCAACGAAGAAGTCCAAGAAGGGAACGTACCGATTACCTTCTCTACTAAAATAGGAAAAACGTCCACTAAAGCCACCAACACGGCTTTTGACAAAGGAGATGAAGCGGGGCTGTTCGCATTCCTGACTTCTTCAAGCATTGAACAGAATCCTTACATAGACAACCTACGCCTTGTATGCGGAGACAAATCAACGTTGATACCGGAAAAAGCCGTGTTCTATCCCGAAGGTGACTTAACTTTAGACTTTATCAGTTATTACCCCTATCGGCCGGAAGGTAAAGCGGAAGGTTCATCCACAATTCCCGTATTCGTGGAAAAAGACCAAAGCGACAGTCTCAAACACTCAAAAAGTGATTTCCTGATAGCCCAAAAAACAAAGGTGAAAAGCAGTTCAAAAGCGGTAGAACTGGAATACTGGCATAAGCTTGCCAAAATAAAGATAGCCCTTACCCCCAGCCAAGATGAAAAAATAGAGGACATGCTGAAAGCCAACCCTAGAATCATTGCAACCGGATTCAAGACCCAGGCAAACTATAATCTCCAGGATGACACTTTCAGTGATTTTAATAGCGAGGCAGACATTGTCGCCTTTGGCAAATGGAGCATCGAGGAGGGCACACTAATCGGCAAAGAAATCGTAATCATCCCTCAGAATGCCAATGCAGACATACATTCTTTCACGATGGAATGGAACGGCAAACTATACAGTTGCGCCATACCCGACCTGGACTTGGAAAGCAGTACGGAATATACCATCAACATCTCGTCCATGCAAACCAACAGCAACACGTTCCAAGGGATTATCGGCAAAATAAGCAACTGGAAAACCGGAAGCAATGAAAACACAGACAACCAAAAAGAATATGCCACAATCCATCTGTCCGCCTTATCCTTCAAAAAATCCAATATCTACCGGGTGTACAACGGCGGAAAACCTGTAGCGGAAATTTGCAAGGAATATCTCCAATCGGAAAGCCTCACCTCAAGGGCAATCGTAGCCTATCCTGTGCAAGACAATGAAGACACGGACCTGAGCCAGGGAACCGTCTTGCAGCTTTTAGACCAGGAAGAAGCCATTAATGGAGGAAAAATAAGCTGGGATACAAATAAAAACAGTTTCAGCTATCAGAAAGGGAATTCTACCCCGATACTCCAATTTTACCTGAATGCCCAAAAAGAAATTCTTTTGGAAAACACCGTGGATGCCATCAACGTCAACGTCGCAAGCTACACTTTGAGAGACCTTAGAGACGGTACTTTAGAAGAATATCCGATCGTAAAGATAGGTACACAATATTGGATGAAAGCAGAACTTCGCGCAACGGCTTACCAGACCGGAGAAAAACTGCTCCGGCAAACGAATTTGGGTAAGGATGCCGGTTACTTCAAACCTGCCAATTACGACATATACTTCTACAATGGGGAAGCCGTACTCAGCGGCAAACTAAATCCCTCCGGCTGGAAAATCCCTTCAGAGGACGACTGGAACCAATTAAGGAAGTACACCAATGAAAGCGCCGCTTCGCTGAAAGCAGGCGAATGGGAAGTACTGTCCGCAGGTAAAGTGTCCCCTATAGACAACCTCACCATGTTCAACGCCTATCCGGTAGGAATGTGGTTCAACGGGAAACACTATAGTGTCCATAAAATGACAGGCTTCTGGAGTTGGGACGAAAGCAAAAAAAGCATTCCCGAACAAACCGTTTTCTTCATCGGCGAGGAAAACAAATTCGTTTCAAACGGAACCCTGGTCACCAACCAAGATTACTATAAAGCCCTTTCTATCCGCTGTATCAAAGAATAATAGCCTCTGTTTCTGCATTTCTCATTTCTTTTTCGTATTTTTGTTCCCAATGTACGCAAGATTTTTGCCAATCAGACAAAGATAACGAAAAAAGAAATGAGAGTAATCGACCTGATAAACAGCAACGAAAAAACAGCTTTTTCTTTCGAGATATTGCCTCCATTAAAAGGTACCGGGATTGAAAAGCTGTACCAGACCATAGATACATTACGGGAGTTTGATCCTAAATACATCAATATCACCACACACCGCAGCGAATATGTCTATAAGGACCTTGGCAACGGATTGTTTCAACGTAACCGGTTGAGACGCCGTCCGGGTACTGTATCCGTAGCCGCTGCCATCCAAAACAAATACAATATCACGGTGGTTCCCCACATTCTGTGCAGTGGCTTTACCCGCGAAGAGACGGAATATGTGTTACTCGACCTTCAATTCCTGGGCATTACCGACCTGCTTGTATTACGTGGTGATAAAGCCAAGCATGAGTCAGTGTTCACCCCCGAAGGAAACGGTTACCATCATGCCATCGAACTACAAGAACAAATCAATAATTTCAATAAGGGTATTTTTGTAGATGGCTCTGAAATGAAAGTAACCAATACTCCATTTTCTTACGGTGTAGCCTGCTATCCCGAAAAACATGAAGAAGCACCGAATATACATACGGATATCTACTGGTTGAAGAAAAAAATGGAAACCGGAGCCGAATATGCAGTTACCCAGCTTTTCTATGATAACCGGAAATATTTTGATTTTGTGGAACGTGCCCGTAAAGAAGGCATTACCATTCCTATCATTCCGGGTATCAAACCGTTCAAAAAGTTATCGCAACTCAGCATGCTGCCCAAGACTTTCAAGGTCGATTTACCGGAGGAACTGACAAAAGAGGCCCTGAAATGCAAGAGCGATGCGGAAGCCCGACAGGTAGGCATTGAATGGTGTGTACAACAATGCAAAGAATTGATGGCTCACGGTGTCCCAAGTCTGCACTTCTACTCTGTAGGAGCCACAGACAGTATCAAGGAAGTTGCCAAACAGATTTATTGAAAGATCAATAGTCAACGAATAACTTCAATCTTAAATAACAAATTATATTATCGTGTTCAGTTTTAAAGATATAATAGGACAGGAAGCCGCCAAACAAAGGCTTGTACAAGAAGTGCAGGAAGGACGCATACCGCACGCCCAATTATTCTGCGGGCCTGCCGGAGTAGGCAAACTCCCGCTGGCATTGGCGTATGCCCGTTATATCTGTTGTCCTGCCCATACGGAAACAGATGCCTGCGGCGTTTGTCCTTCTTGTGTGAAATGGAATAAACTGGTACACCCGGATGTACATTTCGTATTTCCTATCATAAACAAAGCCAAAAGTCCAAAGGTATCCGTATGCAATGACTTCCTCCCCCAATGGAGGCAGCAACTGCTGACCTCGCCCTATTTCTACCTCAGCCATTGGTTGGAAGACATGGGTGCAGAAAACAAGCAGGCTCAAATCTTTGCCCAGGAAAGCGATGAGATCATCCGGAAACTAAGTCTGAAATCCAGCGAGGGCAGTTATAAGGTAACCATCGTATGGCAACCTGAAAAAATGAACCAGACCTGTGCCAACAAACTGTTGAAGCTACTGGAGGAACCGCCCGAAAAGACAATATTCCTGCTCGTTTCCGAAACTCCGGAAATGATTTTGCCCACTATTCTCAGTCGCACACAGCGTTTCAATATCCCCAAGATCGAGGAGAGCCATGTGGCAGAAGCCTTGCAAATGAAATACGGGGTAACAGCAGGAGACAGCACCACGATTGCCCATCTTGCCAACGGAGATTTCGTCAAAGCCTTGGAAACTATTCACCTGAATGAAGAGAGTGAGTTGTTCTTCAACTTATTTGTCAGTCTGATGCGCCTCTCCTATCAACGCAAAATACGGGAAATGAAGCAGTGGAGCGAACAGCTTGCAAGTATAGGGCGGGAACGCCAGAAGAATTTCCTGGAATACTGCCAACGCATGATTCGGGAAAACTTCATCTACAACCTGCATTGCAAGGAAATGAACTATATGACTTTGCCCGAACAAAACTTCGCCACCCGGTTTGCCCCGTTCGTCAATGAACGGAATGTCATGGGTATCATGGGCGAACTGAGCGAAGCGCAGATACATATTGAACAAAATGTGAATGCCCGCATGGTATTCTTTGATTTTTCACTGAAAATGATTGTATTATTAAAACAATAGATAAGAATGGAATTTAAACTACATAACGGAAGCGGAGGTCTTTGCTGCAAAAGTTGCGGCAGGCAAGACAAGCAACTGAACACCTACGACTGGCTCGCCGACATTCCCGGCAATGCCGAAGAAAGCGACATGGTGGAAGTTCAGTTCAAAAATACCCGTAAAGGCTATTTCCGTAACAGCAATAAAATCCCCCTGGAGAAAGGGGACATCGTTGCAGTAGAAGCTACACCCGGTCATGACATTGGCGTGGTCACTCTTACGGGGCGTCTCGTACCACTGCAAATGAAGAAAGCAAATATCAAGTCGGAAGCTGAAATCAAACGGATCTACCGCAAAGCCAAACCGGTGGACATGGATAAATACAACGAAGCAAAGAGCCGGGAACATTCCACCATGATACGTGCCCGTCAGATTGCCTTAAACCTCAATCTTGACATGAAAATCGGTGACGTTGAATATCAGGGAGACGGGAATAAAGCCATTTTCTACTACATTGCCGATGAACGTGTGGACTTCCGCCAACTGATCAAAGTATTGGCAGATGCTTTTCGCGTGCGCATCGAAATGAAGCAGATCGGCGCCCGCCAGGAAGCCGGACGCATTGGCGGTATAGGGCCGTGCGGGCGCGAACTATGCTGTGCAACCTGGATGACTTCTTTCGTATCGGTATCGACCAGTGCCGCCCGCTATCAGGACATCTCACTGAATCCTCAAAAATTGGCCGGACAGTGCGCCAAACTGAAATGCTGTCTCAACTACGAGGTCGATTGCTACGTGGAAGCACAAAAGCGCCTGCCTTCCAAAGAAATCGAATTAGAAACCAAAGACGGCAGTTTCTTTTTCTTCAAGGCAGATATACTCAGCAATCAGATTACGTATTCAACCGACAAGCATATTCCTGCCAACCTGATAACCATCAGCGGCAGACGCGCATTCGAGATTATCGGACTGAATAAACGCGGCATCAAGCCGGATAGCCTCATCGAAGAAACTCACCGCACCGAGCCCAAGAAGCCTGTAGACTTGCTGGAGCAGGAAAGCCTGACCCGCTTCGACCGCAACCGCAAAGGCAGAAACGGCGGCGAGAGAAATGGCGGCAACGGCAATGAAAACAACAACCGGAACAAGAAAAAGAAAAAAAGCGGTAACCGTCCCCAAGGAGGTGAACAACCGGCTGCCATCCAAGCCAATAATCAAGGAGAGCAACAGCCCAAACAAAGGGAGCAAAGACAGGGAGAACGTCCGCAACGCAACAATAACCGCAGACCGCCCCGTAACAACAAACCCAAACCTCAAGGAGATAGACCAGCCCCCAATGACAAACCGGCCCAAGAATAGAAATATCTGTCTGAAAGGTATCATACTGCTGTTTGTCGCAAGCCTGTCAAGCGCTTGCGACAAACAGACTGTATATCATTCCTTCCAATCCCTTCCCAGTGAAGGCTGGATGCGAAAAGATACATTGTATTTCAATGTGAACGTCTCTGATTCACTGACGTATTACAAACTATCTATGGAAGTACGCAACCGAAACAACTACCCTTACCAAAATCTGTCCCTGTCCGTCTGCTATGATTCTCCTGACAGCGTTTCATTGCCGGCAGACACCATTCAACTGGCCTTAGCCGATACTGAAGGAATATGGAAAGGTGACGGCTGGGGCGGACTATACCAGACAGCAGTTCCTGCAGGAAGCATCCGAATCGACAAATCCGGAACCTACCGTTTCAAAATCGCTTATGTATTGCCTGACGAAACCCTGCAAGGGCTTAATGATATAGGTATCAAATTGGAAAAGTAAAATTCCGGTCACAGCCTCCGGTTACGCCCCGCGTCAATCCGCAAGAAAATAAACAACAAGATTGTAAAACCCCAGAGCGAAGAACCGCCGTAACTGAAGAAAGGCAACGGAATGCCAATAACCGGTGTCAATCCCAATACCATGCCTATATTGATGAACAAGTGGAACAGAAAAATACTAAGCACCGAATAACCATACACTCTACCAAACGCGGAAGGCTGGCGTTCCGCTACGGAAATCAAACGTAGTATCAACGTCAGGAAAAGCAACAGCACCACGGTAGAACCTATAAAACCTTCCTCTTCACCTACCGTACAGAAGATAAAATCCGTATCTTGTTCGGGTACATACTTCAACTTGGTCTGGGTCCCATTCAAGAATCCCTTACCGGTCAACCCTCCGGAACCAATCGCAATCTTCGACTGATTCACGTTGTAACCGGCACCTGCCAAGTCTTCCTCCATACCCAGCACCACTTTGATACGTATCTGCTGGTGCGGTTCCAATACCTGATTAAAGAAATAATCACTGGAATAGAGAAAGCCAATGGAGCCCAGCGCAAACAGTCCGATCAGAAAATAAGCCAAATGACGTTCACTTAAAGACAGAAAGACAAGGTAACCGACAACAAGGACACAAAGCCCCCACTGTACCCACACCAAGTTGAAAGGTATAACATATTCTGAGATCAGATAAGCCACAAGCAGTGTGCCCAACGAACCCACCAGGATATTCCGTACAGGCTCCCACCTTTTCTTATACACCCACACCATTCCCCCGGCAAAAAGCAATACCATCAACAATACGGCAAACTCCCCGATAGGCGTCGGTGTATCAGCAATCATTACTGCATCAAAGCGGATGCCCACCACAAAATACACAACCGCACAAATTCCGGAAAACAAGACCACCCCCGGCATTCCTTCCCGGTAAAGCATCAGGAAAAAAGCAAGATATACCAGTGCCGACCCCGTCTCCCGCTGCAGAATAATCAGCATCATGGGAAACAGAACAAGAAAAGCCAGCATCAGTGCATTTTTCCAATTTTTCATGGTAAACGAGTAGGCACTCATATACTTGGCCAATGCCAATGCCGTAGCGAATTTGGCAAACTCGGCAGGCTGCAGGCTGACAGGCCCCAGAATCAGCCACGAACGGGAACCTTTCGTATCGGGAGCAATGAATATCGTGACAATCAGAAGCAGCATCAACCCTATATATATAAGGTAGGAAAACATATCATAAAGGGTATCATCCAGCATCAACAGGACAAATCCCAAGCCAAAAGAACATATAATCCAGACAAACTGCTTTCCCGCACGGGTAGAGAAATCCAAGAAGTCACGATCCCCATAATCATAACTCGCGCCACAAATACTGAACCAGCCAAATATAATCAGCATCAGGTAAACGGCAATCGTCACCCAGTCCAGTGATTTCCATATACTGTCTCTCCTCGTCACCAATTTATTTACAATTTTACGATTTATAATTGAAACCACTCAATCTTTTTATCATCTCTCTTCATCACCGTAGAGTATCACTCGATTACTGAATTCCTCCGCCCTTATTTCATTTTCAGGCGATAACTTTCCATGCAAATATTGATCCATCATCATGGCACCGATAGGCACGCCATAGGTCGCTCCGAAACCTCCGTTCTCCACATAAACCGCAATGGCGATCTTCGGATTATCCATTGGAGCGAAGCCCATGAACACGGAGTGGTCTTTTCCACGATTCTGGGCCGTCCCCGTCTTTCCACAAACGGCTACTCCCGGCAAGATAGCGCCTGCCATACGGCAGGTAGCACTCCCTGTACTGCCATCTACAGCAGCCCGCATACCTTTCACCACTTCTTCATAATACTCCCGGTCAATGGTAGGATATCGCGGAGTACGGTAAATACTGTCCAATTCATTATCTTGTATCTCCTTCACGATATGAGGAGTAATAAAATACCCGCGATTGGCTATAGTTGCGCCCAGATTGGCTATCTGCAAGGGAGTAGCAAGGATTTCGCCCTGCCCGATAGAAATACTTATCACCGTCAAGCCATTCCAAGAACCCCGGTATGCCTTATCGTAAAATTTGGCATTCGGTATCAGCCCCCGTTGCTCTCCGGGGAGATCCGTTCCAAGACGGTAACCGAAACCTTGTGATACCATGTGATCCTTCCATACAGTAATCGCATTCTGCGGTGAACCATATTTTTTGTCACCGAACATGCGGAACAACCCCCAACAAAAATAAGAGTTACAGGAAGTAGCAATAGCGGGAACCAAGGACAAAGGCGAAGCATGGCCGTGGCAGCCTACGTGCAAACCTCCATAATTAAACCCGTGGGCACAAGGATAGCTGGGATAGTCTTCATGGATAATTCCTTCCTGCAAGAAGGTCAGTGCCTGCGCCGTCTTGAAAGTAGAACCTGGAGGATAGGCTCCCATAATGGCACGGTTCAGTAAAGGTTTCCGTTTATCCATCTGCAACAAACGATGATTCTTCCCGCGCTGGCGCCCAATCATGAGATGAGGGTCAAAGGTCGGCGAGGATACCATGCAGAGAATCTCACCGGTAGCGGGCTCAATGGCTACAATAGCCCCGATCTTATGTTGCAGCAGTCGCTCTCCCAACATCTGCAGTTCAATATCAATTCCCAACGTCAGATTCTTGCCGGGTATGGAAGGACGGTCCAGTTTCCCATCCATATAGTGCCCTTGAATACGTCCGTGAGCGTCACGAAGCAATATCTCCACTCCCTTTTCGCCACGAAGATATTTTTCGTAAGATTTTTCAATCCCCTGCTTCCCGATGTAGTCACCGCGAATATAGTAATCATCGTTCTCGATATCCTTCTTGGAGACCTCACCGATATCCCCCAAGGCATGTCCGGCAGAATTATAGGTATATTGCCGGATTGTACGGCGCTGGATATAAAAGCCGGGAAATTTGAATAACTTCTCTTGAAACACTCCACACTCTTCAGCCGAAAGTTGCGTCAGGAATGTCTGATGTGTATATTTGGAATAACCGGGATTCATCCAACGGTTCTTTACATCCTTCATACGTTTCCGGAACTGCTCCAAAGTAATATTCAGTGTACGGCAAAGATCAAGCGTATCCAGCTGTGTCACTTCCCGCGGCACGAAAGTAATGTCATAGGCAGGCTGGTTAAACACCAGCAACTTGCCATTACGGTCATAAATAGCTCCACGTGAAGGATATTGTATCTTATTGAGAAAAGCATTGCTATCGGCATTCTTCTTGTAATCATCCGTCATGATCTGCAAGTCGAACAACCGGAACACGTATATAAAGACAATGACAACCGCTGCCATGCCTATCACATATTTCCGCTTTTCAAGTATATAATCTTTCGCCATTCTATTTCTTCCTGATTCCTTCTACAGCCATGATGCATGTCACAGTCAGCAAGGTGCTTGCCACCATTCTCAACAACAAAGTACCGATATGGGCAAAAGAGAAAAATTCAATGGCAAGCAACATCGCATGATGTACAAAAGCACTGACAATCAAATATTTCAAAAAAGGGAAAACCCCCATCGTACGAATAGAGGGTATTAAAGAGTCCAATGTATCACGAGGAACGAACAGACGAAGAAAAACAGGGCGCAGAAAAGCCAACAGAACTGTAGCCGAAGCATTCATGCCCGGAGTGTCGGAAAATATATCCACACTCAAGCCTAAGAAGAAAGCCCACAACATTAAAACATTACGGGGGACATCCGACTCAAACTTCAATATCAGATAAATATATAGAAACGGTGTGGCATATCCGGCAATATGCACGTTATTCAGAATCAGCACCTGCAAAAGCACCAAACCGACAAACCACCCTATTTTATGCAAATAATTAAAAACCAAGATTATCTACGATTTAACGATTTACGACTTACAATCAAGATTACCACATCGTAATCCTATCCGTTTTTCCCCTATTCCTTTTCCCGGGCTTCCAAGACCTTTTGCTCCTCCTGCCCGTTGCGCGAAATCACACGCACATTGCTCACCTTTCCAAAGTCCGTTGCCAACTTAATCTTCAACAGATATGAAAGTCCGTCATGCGAATCGGACATGTCATCTACCGTACCGACCAATACCCCTTCCGGAAACACAGCGGAATAACCACTGGTCACCACCGTATCACCCAAATTAAATTCCGCATGCCGGGGCAAGTCTTTCAGATAGGCAAAACGGGAATCACCTCCCTCCCATTTCAGATATCCGAAATAATCGCTGCCTACAATCTTGCAACTAATACTGGACTTACTGTTCAACAAAGGAATCACCAACGAGTAATGGGGGGAAGTCTTATAAACGATGCCCACCACGCCGTTGGCATCCACCACGCCCATTTCCGGACGAATGCTGTCTGCCGCGCCACGGTCAAGGGTGATGTAATTATCCGCCCGCGTCAGACTATTCTTCACGACATTTGCCTTAAAGATGTCATACTTTTCGGGCGACAGACGTTCCAGGCTATACAACCTTATAGAATCCAAGCCTTTCTCCAGCAAGGCTTTCTCCAGGAAAGCCACCCGTTGCTCCAGCCACACATTCCGGTCAAGCAAATCCTCGTTGACGGACTTCAGATGGAAATAAGAACTGATGCCTCCGGAAATTTCATAAACTTTCCCGGCTATTCCGTTGGCAGATGTAAAATAAACACTCTGCTGGTAATGGTTGAAACGGAACAATAAAACAAAACTGGTAACCTCTAATAACAGAAAGAGGAACCAGTAATTGTATTTAATGAGGAAGTTCAGTAAATTTCTCATGTCACGTTATCTCATCAAGAAAGAGAAACGGTCCACATTTTTCAATGCTACACCCGTACCTTTAGCAACTGCATGCAAAGGATCTTCCGCAATGTGGAACGGTATGTTGATCTTATCCGTCAGACGCTTGTCGAGTCCACGGAGCAAAGCGCCTCCACCGGCCAGATAGATACCGTTGTGTACAATGTCGGCATACAATTCGGGAGGTGTATTCTCCAATGCACTCAAGATGGCGGTTTCAATCTTGGAGATAGACTTTTCCAGACAGTGCGCCACTTCCTGATAACATACGGGTACTTCCATGGGCAATGCAGTGATACGGTTCGGACCGTGAACAATATAATCCTCAGGAGCATCCTCACCCAGTTCGGTCAAGGCGGCACCTACATTGATTTTGATACGTTCGGCCATGCGTTCGCTGACTTTCACGTTATGCTGGCGGCTCATATATTCCTGGATGTCGGCGGTCAAGTCATCACCGGCAATACGAATGGAATTATTGGAAACGATACCTCCCAAAGAGATAACGGCAATTTCCGTAGAACCACCACCTATATCAACAATCATATTGCCTTCCGGAGCTTCCACGTCGATACCGATACCGATAGCGGCGGCCATAGGCTCAAAAATCAAATAGACATCACGTCCGCCGGCATGTTCGGCAGAGTCGCGTACGGCACGAAGTTCCACCTCGGTACTGCCCGAAGGAACACCGATCACCATACGGAGTGAAGGGGAGAACAGACGGTTACGGTTGTTCACCATCTTGATAAGCCCGCGTATCATCTGCTCACAAGCGTAGAAGTCAGCAATCACACCGTCACGCAGAGGACGGATGGTACGTATATTTTCGTGGGTCTTTTCATGCATCAGCTTAGCCTTCTCACCCACGGCAATCATCTTATCGGTACGACGGTCCAATGCCACAACCGAAGGCTCATCCACCACAATCTTACCGTTCGTGGTGATGATGGTATTGGCTGTACCAAGGTCCATCGCTATTTCTTGTGTAAAAGAGAATAATCCCATTGTTTTAATTGTGAATTATGAATGATGAATTTTGAATTGTTGAATCTGGGCAGCCCCATTCAAAATTCATCATTCACCATTAATATTAGTGTTTAAAATGACGGAACCCTGTCGTTACCATTGCAATGCCATGTTCGTTGCAATACTCAAACGAAAGTTCGTCCTTAATGCTTCCGCCCGGTTGGATAACAGCTGTCACACCTTCATTGCCGGCAATCTCCACACAGTCGGGGAAGGGGAAGAAAGCATCGCTTGCCATCACGGCGCCATTCAAGTCGAAACCGAAACTTTTGGCTTTTTCAATAGCTTGTTTCAAAGCATCTACACGGCTGGTCTGCCCTACACCGCTTGCCAACAGTTGCTTGCCTTTTGCCAATACAATAGCGTTTGACTTACTGTTCTTCACAATCTTGTTGGCAAACAGCATATCTTCTATTTCCTGGGCTGTAGGCGCTTTGGTTGTTACAGTCTTCAAATCTTCGGGAGTCTCCACCTTAAGGTCACGTTCCTGCACCAATACACCGTTCAGCAAAGAACGGAACTGTTTCTTGGGCAAAGAGGCCTGTTTGCGGACCAGGATAATGCGGTTTTTCTTCTGACCGAGGATTTCCAATGCATCCACGTCATAATCGGGAGCGATAATCACTTCAAAGAATATTTTATTGATTTCTTCGGCGGCAGCCTTGTCAACCACAGCGTTAGTGATGAGCACACCGCCAAAGGCAGATACCGGGTCACCGGCAAGCGCATCGTTCCACGCTTCCAGTACCGTCGGACGTGAAGCCAGCCCACAAGCATTGTTATGCTTCAGAATGGCAAAAGTGGTATCTGTGAATTCATCAATCAGATCAACGGCAGCGTTGATGTCGAGCAGGTTGTTGTAAGAGATTTCCTTGCCGTGAATCTGGTCGAACATGGCGTCGATATTACCGTAGAAATAACCCTTCTGGTGCGGGTTCTCACCGTAGCGCAACATCTTCTGGTTATTGGCGGACTGGCGGAAAGCGGAACCTTCCTCACCGTCAAAGTAATTGAAGATGGCCGAATCATAATGGGAAGAAACGGCAAAAGCCTCCTTGGCAAACCAACGGCGTTCTTCAAGGGAAGTAACGGCCCCGTGTTCCATCAACATGTCACGCAACGGCTGGTACTGGGCTTGTGAAGCGACAATCACCACGTCATTGTAGTTCTTGGCGGCAGCACGGATCAAGGAAATACCGCCTATATCTATTTTCTCGATAATGGCCGGCTCCTCGGCACCGCTGGCCACGGTTGCCTCAAACGGATAAAGGTCAACGATCACGAGGTCTATTTCGGGAATTTCATATTTTTCAATCTGTTGCATGTCTTGCTCCAATCCACGGCGGCAAAGAATACCTCCGAATACTTTAGGATGCAGGGTTTTCACACGCCCACCCAGGATGGAAGGATATGTCGTAAGGTCTTCCACCGCCTTGCAGGGATAGCCTAAGGATTCTATAAATTGACGGGTTCCGCCGGTTGAAAGGAATTCTACACCTTCTTCATGCAGTTTGGTAATGATTTCGTCCAAACCCTCTTTGTGGTAAACAGATACCAAAGCCGTTTTGATTCTTTTTGTTTCAGACATGATTTGCTTATTTAAAAAGTACGCGTATATTTAAATTAGTGGCGCAAAGTTACGAATTTTGTTCATTCTCACATACATTCATATACAATAAATTAGCTATAATTAAAAAAGGCGGCACCTGTTTCCAGCCTGCCGCCTTTCCGAATCCATTATTTTATTGGCTTACCAGATAGATACCCGTTTTTCCACCGGAACAAACATCGGGTCCTTTTCTGTGACATTGAAAGCTTCATACCAAGAGCCGATATGCGGCAACGCACCGTTCACACGCCAGATACCGAGCGAGTGTACATCGCTTTTCGTGCGGTTCAGCACTTCTTCAGGACGGATATCGTTTGCCCATACTCCGGCGTATGCCAGGAAGAAACGCTGTTCAGGAGTGAACCCCTCCATCACCGGCAACGGATTGGCGGCAGTAGCTTTCTTGAAAGCATTGTAAGACACCTGCAAGCCCCCATGATCGGCTATGTTCTCGCCCAATGTCATGCGACCGTTGGCATATACGCCCGGAGCCACCTGTATGCTATCAAAGAAGTTCACCATCACTTGGGCACGTTCGTCAAAGTTCTTGGCGTCTTCAGCAGTCCACCAATCTTTCAAGTTACCGTCCTTGTCATATTGGCGGCCTTGGTCGTCGAATCCGTGAGTCATCTCATGACCGATTACCACACCGATGGCACCGTAATTGAAAGCATCGTCGGCATTCATATCGAAGAACGGGTATTGCAGGATAGCAGCGGGGAAACAGATTTCATTGGTAGTGGGATTATAATAAGCATTTACAGTCTGCGGAGTCATCAGCCATTCGTCCTTATCAACCGGTTTGCCGGCTTTGGCAATCATCTCGGCATGTCCCCACTGATTGGCCCGTTCCATATTCGCCCAGTAAGAATCATCTTTGATTTCCAAGGTAGAATAATCTTTCCACTTGTCGGGATAGCCTATCTTTACGTGGAAAGTAGCCAGTTTCTCCAAAGCCTTCACCTTTGTCGAATCACCCATCCACTCAAGGTTACGGATACGTTCGCCCAAGCTTTCCTGCAAGTTCTTCACCAAAGCCACCATGCGTTCCTTGGCAGCGGCAGGGAAATATTTCTCCACATACATCTGTCCTACAGCCTCGCCCAAGGCAGAACTTACAGTACCTACCGCCTTTTTCCAACGGGGCTGCATCTCTTGTGTGCCGGACATCGTGCGGCTATAGAAATCAAAATTCTGTTCGGCCATAGCGTCATTCAAACAGCCGGCAGCAGCGTCTATCAACTTCCATTGCAAATAAAGTCCTTGTTGGCCGGCAGGCAGCGTATCCAGAATATCGGCAGCAGCTTTCAAAGAAGCAGGCTGGCCGACAATTATTTCCTTCACATCCTTCAACCCCAAGGCAGACAAGTATGCATTCCAGTCGAAAGTAGGATAAGCCTTCTGCAACTCCTGCATGTTCATCTTATTGTAGTTGGCATGCGGATTACGCAACTCGGTACGAGAGCGGAATGCCTTGGCAAGACGGGTTTCTACATCCATCACCACTTCAACGCCCTTCTTTGCCGTTGCTTCATCAAAGCCCGCCAATTGATACATTTTCTGTACATGGGCACGGAAGGCATTACGGATTTTAGCGGTAGCCTCATCGTTTTCCAGATAATATTCGCGTTCCCCCATACTCAAACCGGACTGATAGGATTGAACGGCATTCATGGAGCTGTTCATTTCGTCAGCCCCCACATACATTACATTGTAGGCAATGATACCCTTCTTCTGCAAGTCCCCCAGCAGTGCATAGACCTCTTTCGTATCCTTCAAAGCACCAAGTTGGTCCAATTCCGCCTTAATGGGTGCTACCCCTTCTTTGTTCAGCTTCACGCTGTCCATTACAATTTTATAGAGATCACCGATCTTTTGGGCTACACTGCCGGCTTCATGCCGGGTAGCGGCTAAATCTTCGATAAGTCCTTGAATCTGCTTGCGATTGTTTTCCGCCAGAATAGTAAAAGAACCATATTGTGAATATTCGGCAGGAATAGGATTATTCTTCATCCAACCTCCACATGCGTATTCATAGAAATCGGTTCCGGGAAGAGCCGTTGTGTCAAGATTGGCAAGCTGGATGCCGGCTGTTAGTTCCGCCTGCTGCTTGCCGGTGTTACAGGATGCTGCCATTAGACAGAATGCTGCAATGGGTAAATAATGAAATGCTCTCATACAATAAAAAATTTTGTTATAAAGTGATTACTGTTTCTTTGCTTCTTCCAATTCACTCGAAGCCTCATCCCACTCTTCCATTACACAGTCCAGTTGTTTTTTCAGCTTCTGATGCTGCTCATAAAGAGCCATGTCCGATGCACCCTCCGGGGTAGCCATCTTAGCTTCAAGAATGGCAATGGCAGATTCGGTCTGTTCTATTTCAGCCTCACAGTCTGCCACACGGCGCTCCAGTTTCTTGAGTTTCTTGTTGAGTTCTTTCTGGGCTTCATAAGAAAGTTTGTTATCCGAAGGGGCAACATTTTCTGCTTCTGCGGTCTTGGCAGTAATCGGCGAAGCGGACAAGGTAGGAGATTTCTGCAATTCGTTCAGGTTCTCTATCTGTTTCTTTTGAAGGAAATCATAGATGCCTCCGAGATGTTCTTTCACCAGTCCGCCACCGAACTCATATACTTTAGTCGCAAGGCCGTCCAAAAAGTCACGGTCGTGGCTGACAATTATCACCGTACCGTCAAATTCGCGGATAGCATCTTTCAGCACATCCTTGGAGCGCATATCAAGATGATTCGTCGGTTCATCGAGGATAAGGAAGTTTACCGGTTCCAGTAAAAGCTTAATCATAGCGAGGCGGGTTCGCTCGCCACCCGAAAGAACTTTCACCTTCTTGTCCGAAGCCTCTCCGCCAAACATGAAGGCACCGAGGATATCACGGATTTTAAGACGGACATCCCCTACCGCCACACGGTCGATTGTATCGAATACCGTCAAGTTCCCATCCAACAGCTGCGCCTGGTTCTGGGCAAAATACCCTATCTGCACATTATGTCCCAACGTGAGCTTTCCGGTATAGTCCCTGATCTCATCCATGATACATTTCACGAGCGTAGATTTACCTTCACCGTTCTTGCCTACGAAGGCTATCTTCTCGCCCCGGTTAATCGTAAGGTTTACGTCATGGAAGACCACATGGTTGCCGTATGCCTTGGCAACGTCCTCGCAGATAACGGGATAATTGCCGCTGCGGCTGCTGCACACGAACTTCAAGCGCAAGGAGGAGTTGTCCTCCTCATCCACTTCGATACGTTCTATCTTCTCGAGTTGCTTGATGCGGCTTTGCACCTGCACCGCCTTGGTGGCTTTGTAGCGGAAGCGCTCGATGAAATCCTCCGTGTCCTGTATCTGCTTCTGCTGGTTTTCATAAGCGCGGAGCTGCTGTTCGCGGCGTTCCTTGCGAAGTACCACAAACTCGTCATACTTCACTTTGTAATCATAAATACGCCCGCAGGTGATTTCAATGGTACGGGTGGTGACATTATTCAGGAAAGCCCGGTCATGGCTGACCAGTACTACCGCATTGGCCCGTGTGGCAAGGAAGTTCTCCAGCCACTGGATGCTCTCTATGTCAAGGTGGTTGGTAGGCTCATCAAGCAGCAACACGTCCGGACGGCGGAGCAGCAACTTGGCCAGTTCGATACGCATGCGCCATCCGCCGGAAAACTCGCTCGTGGAACGGTCGAAGTCCTTGCGGGCAAAGCCCAATCCCTGGAGCGTACGCTCTATTTCGGCACGATAATTGGTACCGCCCATCATCAGGAAACGTTCGTTCTCGTGGGTAAAGCGATCGATCAGCTTTTGATAGTCCTCGCTGTCATAATCGGTACGTTCGGCAAGCTGCCGGTTCATGCGCTCGATATCGGCCTGCATCTCAAAAATATGCTCGAAAGCGAGTTCGGCTTCCTGCATGACGGTACGCTCGTCACTGAGTATCATTACCTGGGGCAGATAGCCGATGGTACATTCGCGGGGAACGGCGACAACACCGGATGTGGGTTGCTGGATACCGGCCAATATCTTGAGCATGGTAGATTTGCCCGCACCATTCTTGCCCACAAGGGCTATGCGGTCTTTTTTATTGATGACGTAAGAAACGTCTTCGAACAAGGGCGTGGCGTTAAATTCGACTTTCAGTCCTTCTACGGATATCATAATGTCAATGAAATTAGTGTTCAGGACTGCAAAGGTAACGATTTTCAGCGTTATGCCACATCGCGGGCTCACATAAATCTTTCCGGAACCTTTTCCCCGGACAGCCCGCAACCGCCACCATCATGACGCAAGGCAGCCCCAGTGGGAATGGGAAGTACATTCAGTCGTTATGGGAAAGGTGTTCAGTCGTTATGGGAAAGGCATTCAGTCGTTATGAGAACAGAGTTCCACTACCGGAAGAAACCATGGAACTCATATCCGGCTGGCTACAAGCACATTGCACCAATGCCCTCCTATCCCGGCAAAAGATGTTCGTCCCAATCGTATCCTTCGGTATATCTGTCGAATTCGGGAGCTATCCCAACCCCGTTGTGCGCGAAGATACGGGCAATTTCCTCCTGTTCTCCCGGAGGAAGCGGACGCTCCTGGTGCAGAATACGGTAATAGGTGCTTTTAGAGTAGATGCGGCGTATCCGGCTTTTCAGGTCCAAGGCAAGGGTATAGGGAATCTTGTCGAACATGGCATCTATTCCCCATGCCAGGCGCAGCTTACGGTTGCTGCGGAAATAAGGGCAGGAAGCGGTATCCTTGGGATAGGCGGCGGGATTCAGCGCCTTTACGGCAACAACGGATTCGGGGGCATGCAATGCGACCAGATGTCTGAGGCATTCGTTCCTGCGCGGGCACTTCCCGTTGAAACAATGAAGGTAGTTGAGAGGGACAGATTGGTAGTTGAAGTCGTCTTTCATTACAGGTTGTCTTTCTTTTTTTAGTTGAAGGTACAAATGTAGGGAATATATATATTCAAAAAAAAGGATCTGCCCCTTGTTTGAAGAGACAGATCCTTCTATTTTTCGGCTATCAGTCCTTAGAACAGTTTTGCAGGATATTCGCCCGCATCAACCAACGCCTGAATCTTATCGACCACACTCTGGCGATCTTCCGGATAAGTCACACCGAACCATTTGCTGGTAGTGTCAAGTACCTCACAAGTTGCAGTACCGTCGTTAATCAACTTATCCACCATCAACGGAATGAAGAATTCGCTCTTCAGGTTTTCCATATTCTTCGGATCGCTGAGGAATGTCTTGAAGAACTCCTGGCTATAAGCAAAATAATCGGGAGTAAAGCCCCAGAAGTTCATGCTGACCGGAGTGTTCTCGGGAGTAGCCGTCCATTCGCCATTGTCGTCAATGTACTTCACTTCACCGTCCATGCGCTGGATCTTGGTACGTTCTACTACGGAAGTCAGCAGATGGTTTGCATCTGTTCCGCAAAGACCGCGGGAAACGGTACCGCTGTCGCTCAGAGTATTGCCGATGCGGAAACCTACCATGGAATATACGTTCTTGGAACCTTCGGGAAGCGCAGAAAGGAATTTACCCATCACCTGGAATGAGTCGCGGCCGTAGAAGTCGTCACAATTGATGACAGCAAACGGTTCCTTGATTACATCGGCACCCATCATTACAGCATGGTTGGTACCCCAAGGCTTAGTACGGTCTGCCGGGCAGGTAAATCCTTCGGGAAGTGCATCCAAAGCCTGGAATACCATTTCACACGGGATATGACCTTCATATTTAGAGATGATTTTATCACGGAAATCCTGTTCAAAGTCTTTACGGATTACAAAGACGAGCTTACCGAACCCGGCATTGATAGCATCGTAAATAGAATAATCCATAATAGTTTCGCCGTTAGGACCCAGTCCGTCCAATTGTTTCAAGCCACCATAACGGCTGCCCATACCGGCTGCCAGTAAGAATAAAGTTGGTTTCATATCAGTTATTATTAAAAGGTTAGTGTATCATTGTTGATAACTGCTGCAAATGTACAAAAATTTATGACTGCTCATATCGAGTTTTAGTCCATTCTTTAGCATAATTCATTCAAAAGCGTTCTTTTAGAACGGATAACCGATTGCAAAATGCAACGCCATGCTATCCTTGAACTTAGGAATGTTATAATATCCCGACTTGCCTGTGTCATACGGATCATGCAGCCCGATACCCAGATCGAGACGAAAGACCAGGAAATCCAAGTCATAACGCAATCCTACTCCTGTGCCAAGCGCTATCTGCTTCGCGAAATTCTTCAAGGTGAGTTCACCGTGCGGGCGGTTCTCTTCCTTACGCATCAGCCAAACGTTACCCGCATCCAGGAAGACTGCCCCGTGAAGATCAGAAATGATGCGGAAACGGTATTCCACATTGGCCTCCATACGAATATCCCCCACATGATTGATGAAAGAGAACTTGTCTTCTTTATTAGGCGGATAACCACCGGGACCAATACTGCGGGCACTGAAAGCACGCACACTATTGGCACCGCCGATATAGAACTGTTCCGTATAAGGAGCAGCCTGCATGTTGCCATAAGACCAGATGACACCGCCTGCAACACGCGATGCAATCATCTGGTTCTTGTCTATCCTGTAATGGTAACGCAGCTCCGAGTTCAATTTCAGGAACTGTGCAAAAGGTACTCCAAGCAGTTCTTTTCTTCTTTTATTGAACGGTTCGCCAAAAGCACGGAAAATAACAGAAGTTATGTTACCTGCTGAGGCAACAGTGGTCTGCCACCAGATAGGATTACGCTTACGCGGCAAAGAGGCATTGTCGTATGTATAAGTATATTCCATAGCCGGAATAAACTGGTCGCGCAAACTGACATAAAGTGCGGGATTCTCCGCCTGCAAGTCATTGAAAGCCTGTGTCGGGTCTCTCAGCACATTGAATGTCAACCGGAAAGGAGTGATACTGTGTTTACTGGTAGGCTTCGGCTGGAAGTCGTAAGTCACATTGCCGCCAAACGCCAGCAACTTATAGTACTTGGCGCGGTTCAACTGGTTGGCATACAATTTGAAAGTCGTAGCCGCCGGGAAGTCATATTCACGATCGCCCATGCGGGGAAACACAACACGGGGAAACGTCAGTGCAGTAGAGATACCCAGTTCATAACTGTTCATCAGCGAAGAACGGTCTTTACCGGTCTGCCACTCGTACGAACCGTCCAACTTCACATTCCAGCTTTCACCGCCGCCGAACACATTGTTCTTGGTCACCGTGAAGGAAGCGCCGGGTCCCATCTGGTTGTTGCTCTTCATCTTGACATTAAAGTCAAGTTCAGCGTCGTATGGCTTGTCCAGAGCTGCATATATATTCAAATCAAGCGTGTCGGAAGCAAAGGTCGTATCCCGCGGAGTATATTGCATTTCCACATAACGGAAAATACCGACATTGGCCAAACGCTCCTGCACGCGCGTCTGTCTGTACAAGCTATACAGGTTTTCCATGGAACGGCGGCGCGACATGCCGGTACTGTCCTGTACCTGGCGTTTTTTACGGTATCCCTGATAATTCAGCCAACGGTAAAGCATGTTGGGACGCACCCCCGGTTTGTTATAATAATGGATTTGTATTCCTTTATAGTCCATACTGTCATTAGGCTGCTGTCCCTGTTTGCCCATCAGATATACCGACTGGTTTCCAACATAGAATGGCTTTTCGGCCACCGCAGGCATACCGGCTACGGGTATCATACGCATGCTGACGTGTCCTCCCGGAACCAGGGTGGTATCAGCCTGGTAAGTCAGGTAATCGGGACGGAAATAATAACAGCCCACATTACGCAGCAAAGTACTGATACGGGTACGCTCTCCGTCAAGGTCGGCCACATTAAACTGTTCACCCGGACTGATGAGCGAACGGCGGCGCGACAATTCCATAATGCGCCGCGTACGGTCACTGAATCCGCGGTAAACCACCGTATCAATAAAATAAGGATTCCGCATATTCACCGTATATTGTAATTTGGCCTTCAGGGAGTCCTTCGGATCTACAAAGGTCTTGTAGCTGACCGTCCCGTTAAAATAACCATAATCACGCAACAGGTTAGCCGCCGCTTTCTGCCGGATTTCCGGAGTGACGGAAGACATCAGCACCGGAGTGGCGGCAAAACGGTTGAATATCCATTTGCCGACTCCTTTCTGGTACTTTACAAAGCCATTATAGATCCATAACCCCATCGGGAAAGGAATACGCAGGGTCGAACTGCCTAAAAATGAATTATTCGGTGCCTTGGCAAGCGCCGCCTCCACTTCCTCCATCGCAGTCTCACCTACCGGAGTGGTGCTCCGGTTCTCAACAATCATAGGTTTCTGTCCGGTATATAATACTTCCCCTTCGGGCAGATGCTTCGTTGTAGAGCACGCTGCCAGAATCATGACTCCCACTATGTATATTATCAGTCGTTTCATATCGTTTATTGTCCTGTCACTTCCTACTTTGTCCCTTTTCTTCTTGTTGTCCCGCCACTTTGTTCTTTTTCTTCCTGAAGATAAAAAGCTCACCCAGCCGGTCCATCTTCTTGCGAAGCACAAGACCTACCCCCGTTTCTGTGATTTCACCGTCCAGTATGCTTTCGTAGTTCTTGTCATAGAATACACGGATATAACGGGTCCCGGATACATCCAGGCGATACTCCAGAGAAATATTGTCGATGAATGACTCGACGTCGTTCGTAGCATTGGCACCGGTAGATACCTTGCCGCCAATCACAATCTGTATGCGGTCGTTGAAGAAGCGCTGCGAATAACGGAAACTATAATCCGTTTGCTTATCGCCCGTTTCGGACGAAGTACGGTCTTCAATCCCCATACTGAGAGAAGCGTTTTTCAGATTGCCGGTCAAAGAGTTAATCTGGCTTTGCAACACACTGTTCAATGCCGCTCCCATTGTCAGGCCTCCACCTTTACCGCTATTGTTGAGGTAGATACCGGTAGCAAGCATGGTAATGGCCTGCTTGCTGCGTTCTTCCGCACCCATAGCCTGCAATTCATTTTCGACAGTGGCGTCATCGGGAGCGGAAATGTCAAAGATCAGTTCCGGTGATTCCAGACGGTTCTTGATTGAAATGGATACATCGAAATTAACCATGCGCGAGCCGTCACCGCCATCCGCATCGGCTACAGAAGCACGCATGCGTTCGGTAGCCTTCAGGTTCAAGGTAGGATTCATGATATTGCCGCGCCAATCCACGTAGCTGCCGGGATTGAACTGGAATTCCTTCAACGGGATGATGGGCAACGAATATTTCATGATACCGCCCGAAAGGGTATAACGGCCGGTGAGGCTCATATCTCCTTGTGGAGTGTATTGCATATTCAGGTCACCGCCACCTTCCAATTCTATAAACTTGCTGCGGTCAGGGCTAAGGTCGGCACGAAGGCGGACCGCATCGTCAATATGGACGGACATGAACATCTCCAGCCCTCCCAAAGACATGGCAGGAGTCTCGCTCTCCTTAACGGAGGTAGTATCATTGAAGGAGGTAAAGGTTACCAGCCCGTCAAGGCGGTCCTCCACGGTCAAAGGAGAATCTGTCAAAACATACGTTACATTGGTATTGCCCAACAAGTTCATATTCCCACGCATGGTCAACGCATCAAGAGGCCCTTTCACCGTTGCACGGAGATCGACGAATACCTTGCCGTAAACCAGGCTTTCGCGGGTACGGGGAGCATCCAGCAGGGTATAGTTCTCGGCCAACAAATTAAGATTGGCAGTGGGACGCTCCAAGTTACGGAAATCAACCTTGCCATCTACCGTAAACGGATTCTTGCTGGTAGTATAAATAGCGAACTTGTCAAATATCAGCTGATTGTCCTTTATCTGCAACGGCCGGTTGTCAAACCAATAGCGCGCGCCTGCCTGACGGGCATATACAGATACACTGTCCAATGAAATGTCCCCATGCATTTGAGGTTTCTCCAACGGGCCGTAAATATACATGCCGCCATCAACGTCTCCTGTAAAGGAAACCATTCGGTCCGGAACGAAGGCGTTGGCAATCCGCAAAGGGAAATGCTCGAAGCTGGTGGTGACTTCCAGCGTATCCTTACCGTTCTTCTGAGTCAGAATACCATCAGCGGTCAGCACCTCCTGATTATCAATCATAAAGTATGTATTCAAATAATGCGTCCCCCCGTCGCCCGGCAACCAGGTAGCCCCCAATCCGATATCTCCCACCTGTTGGCGCTCATAAGTCAGTTCATCGATATTGGCTTCCGCAGAAACCTGCAAGGAAGTAGCCGTCTGTATGTATTTGGCCTCCGCAGAAAACAGACCGGTCAAGCGAGGCATATAAGGCAGCACCTCGCTCAATTCACTCAGACGCAGGCGGCTCAACTCCACATTTATATTCTGCAAGGAAATGGAATCACTCCTGTCGGACTGCATGCGGAAACACAACCCGTCGTCACTGTCCATATCCACATTGGCATACACCCGCATATTCTTATGCAAGTAAATCCAATTACTATTATCTACAAAACGGAATTTACGGAAAGCAATGACAGGTTCGGCAGGTATAAGGTTCAGAACCACACCGTTTCCTTTGCCGTTACCTTCGGTCAGCGGACGGGCATTGACACCGAACAACACACCGGTTTGTCCTTTTCCGTCCACATAGTCAACGGTCAGTTCGGCATCTTCATTGCGGATTTCACCAGTCAAGGTACTTCGGAACACAAACTGCGGATTCTTCGGTCCGTTAATAACCCCACCCTGCAACTTCATACGGGCGGTATCCTGCTTCACGGCAAAAAAGATAGTATCCAGCTGAAGGGAGTCCATGTGCAACCCATGCACGGAAGTACGCCCGTTGATGCCCACTTGTGGAGTAAAGCCGAAACTCAGCTTGAAATCATGGTATGATATACCTTGAGTGGCAAGGAAATAGCTGGCAGGATTCTGATTCCCCGCTTTCAGATGCATCCCTGCCGAAGGCAGTACACGGCGTAAGGCAGCATGGTCCAGCCGCCGTTCCTCTATTTGTTTGGTCAGGATGGAAACGAATTCATCCGACTGTTCCAGTAATTTCTCCAAAGTGCTGTGGGCACGGAAGCGGAAGTCCAGATCACCGGCATCCAGATTCAGTTTAATCGAATCATGACGTGCTTCCGCCCCCAGGTTGAAAGCAAACGGATGTCCCATCGGCTTGGGCGCAATGCCCAGTTTATGCAAATCGAGCTCTTCGACCTCCAGATTGAGTTTGCCGTCGAGGTAACGGCGGTCCAGGCGCATATCGGCCTCTCCGTGCATTTTCAGCAAAGCATTATCACTGGTCAGACGGACGGTAGCGAGGGAAGATTTCAATCCGGCATGCAAATCTACCCCCGACACATTCCAATGCCCGTATTGCAGTTCTTTCAAAGAGGCTTCCAAGGCGGCAACGGTTTTACGGGATGCCATATCCACCCCTTGCCCCTTGGCGGAAATATGGGCCGTCAAAGTATAGATGGAATCTTTAGGCAAGAAATGATGCACTTGCAAGGCATTGATATCAAGATTGGCATGGTAAGCCTCGGTTGCCAGATTATAGGAAGCATCCAGCCCCAAGAGTCCTTCACGCTCTTTCACCTTCAAATCTGCCGTACATTGCGTTCCTTCTATCCCCAGGCGGGCAACCAGGTTCATACTGTCGGGCACTACGACAGAGCCGTCGGGAGTGACACCTGTAAGCCCGGTCAGGAAGTTCAGATTCTGCGTCTGCATCTCGAAGTCCATCTTGCCATTACGGGTCAGGCTGTCGGTCAGATTCCAGAACTCGCCGCCACCGCTCACAGAGAAGGCTCCGGGCAAGTCGGCTGTGAAGCGGGAAATTTGCATTTGCTTCAGATTCCCTTCCGTACCGGCATGGATGACAAGCGGACGGAACGGATAAGCCTCTTTGAAGGTTTCGGGCAGCCCTCCGGCAAAAAGCAACACGTCTTGCTTGCCGATTCGGGCATTGAAGCGGGCGGAAAGACGGCCGGTAGTGGGAATGTTTATCAGTTCCCAATAGGTCTGTGCCGTAAAGTTCATCTCACTATGCGGGGTAAGCAACTGCAACGAAGGGACACGGATTACCGAAGAATCGGCAAAGAGGCGTCCGGTAAGGGAAGTCACACTCAAGCCGGAACGTTCGTTCATGGAAAACTCACGGATAACGGCATTCATGTTTCTGCCGTAATACATCACGGAGTCAATGCCCAGGCGAATGTCCCGCAAAGCAATATGCGAAGCATCGAAACCTTCCGCCGGTCTTATGGCGGTACTGTCGGCAGGATCCAAACGGCCGGTATCATAGTTGACGGACGAACCGGTAAGGAGGAATTTCTTCCAGCCATAAAACTGATGCTTCAAGTCGGCAGCAGCATCGGCAATCTCGGCATTCCCCACATGGGCTGCCATACGCATGGAGTCAAGCGGCATCTGCAAGCCAACCGACACATTCTTCAGTTTCAATTTATGGAGGGCCACTTTCCAATTCACCGCGGTTCCGGTAGTATCTTCAGGAGTATCGGTAGTATCGGCAAGCAGCACTTGCACATGGGTATCGCTCAGTTCAACAGTATTGAGGATCGCGTCTTCCTTAGTGAGGTCTATGCCGTGGCTTTCAAGAAAGAAATGCCCGAGTACACCTTTTACCCGCATCCCCTCTATCAGATTGGAGGAATTGACAGCAACCTGTTTCAAGGTAATGTCGTCCACCTCCACTTTCCCCTTCAACAAAGGCCACGCCTGCACACGTACATCCAGGCTTTCCAGGTTCAGCAAGGTATCGGGATGCTGCACACCGGCAGTGCCGTCAACCGGTTGTACCACAAGCACGCCACGGACCAGCAGATTCAAAGGGAAACGTAAATCAATCCGTTCCACGGATATATCCATACCCGTGGCATCTGACGCAATCGCTGTAGCTTGCTTCCGTATGAAACTTTGTACGGGAGGCACATAAAGCAATATCATCAGTATTATAAATAGTGTTATAGGAGTGAGCAGCACCCAGAGTGCTATTTTCAACCATTTTCTTCTCATCGGAACATTAATCAGTCGTCAATTTAAAAGTCCTACAAAGTAAACAAATTCTTGTGACATTTGGTTGCCCGCCCATGAAAAAAGAGTAATCGGAAGAAAAGTATCCCCGCGCGGTACGGGCACGTCATGCAGGCAGGGAGCCTATGATATCCTCGACAAGAGCCAGTGAAGCAAGCACCCGGTCTTTCTGTTCTGCCGTAAAAGGAGCATCGCCCGACCTCTCCAAGACTTTAAGCAAACCTACCAGCTCCGTAGCCCCGATTAAAGTAAAAAGAGGAATCATCTTATGCGATACGGCAGCCACCTCATTCATATCTCCGGCATCTGCCGCCTTTTGCAGACGTCCGACATTGAGGCGGGTTTCAGAAACAAAGCTTTCCAAGATGGATTTTGCCGCTTCGGGATCATCTCCCGAAAAAGCGGTAAGGGCCGAGAAGTTATAGCCCGGCACCGAAGCTTCATCTTCTCCCCCCGAAGGTGTCTCTTCTCCCTCCGGAAGTTCCTCTTTTGTAATATTCACCTCCCGCAACAACTCCTGCACCGTAAACGGTTTATACAGGCAACCGGCAAAACCATGTGCCGTAAACTCTTCCCGTTTCATATCGCTGCGGGCGGTCACCGCTATCACGGGAATCGCACGGGCTTGCGGTATGTTCGAGGCACGCAGCAGTTCCAACAAATCGAAACCGTTGATGGCAGGCATCTGGACATCGGAAAGAAGTATATCGAAAGTATCGGAACGCAAGGCATCCAACAGTTCGTCCAACTGCAGGCAAGAGACAGAAGCAATGCCGCTCTGAGACAGCATAGCGGAAGTCAATGTCAGCTGAATACGGTCATCGTCAATCAGCAGTACCTTTAATTTTTCAGATGAAGAACCTCCTTTAAATGAAGAATCGTCATTGTATGGAGAAGAAGACTGCGCTGCTGCGTCCCCGCCGGAAGGACATTCTTCATTCTTCACTTTTCGTTCTTCATTCAAAGACTGTTTTTCTTTATTCAAGGGGTAAATGGGCACGCTAACCGTAAAGGTACTCCCCTTGTCCGGTCGGCTATCGACTTCTATCGTGCCTTCGAGCAACTGCACCAACATGCGTACAATGGAAAGCCCGAGGCCGAAGCCTTCCTTGCCCTGTGCTCCGGGCAGGCGGGTAAACTCCTGGAAGATGCGTTCACGGTCGGCCGGTGCCATGCCTTTGCCGGTATCGGCAATGGCCACCACAAGTTTTCTGTTCTCATAGCGCGCAGTCATTGTAATGCCGCCATGGTCCGTAAACTTTACGGCATTGGACAGCAGGTTATTGATAATCTGGCGCAGCCGCAACGGGTCAGAGATAAAGGTAGAATTCAATTCGGGAGCAATCTCACAATTCAACGTCAACCCTTTGGCGGAAGTCAACGGCTCAAAGCTGACATGTATCTCTTCCAACAACCGGGACGGATGGAAAGAGACACGGTTTATTTCCGCCTTATGAAGGTCGAGGCGATGGAAATCAAGCAAATCGACCACCAGCTTCAACAAATGTTCCGAGGAGGTTTTCATATTATCCAGGTAGAAGCGCTGGCGCTCATCCACCGTCAAGCGCGAAAGCAAGTCGGCATATCCCATAATGGAACCGAGAGGAGCCTTGAAGTCATGGGTAATGGCAAGCATCAGCTTTTCGCGCGTAGCCAGCAAGTCTTCGGCGCGGCGGCGCGCTTCCTCCAGTTCACGACGGTAACGGTTGCTGCGGGTAATGTCGCGTCCGATAATTACCAGGAAGAATGCAGAAAGCAGCAATGCTCCTACAGCAATCCCTCCGATAATTTTGGCGGAACGCTGACGGACAGCCTGCTGATACTCCGCTTCCTCACGGGCCCGCGACAGAGTTTCGGCTTCATAGTCTTTCAACAGGCTGTCAATGCGGGCAGTCAGCATGTGGTCAAGACGCTGCAGGTTGCGTTTACGCTGCTGTACAATGACACTCACCGCTTTCTTCTGCTGAGCCACGGCACGCAACTTCTCATGAAGGGAATCCGCAGGATTATAAGGGGCAATCACCGTGTCGGTGGCAAATTCCAGGGAGGTCTTCACCTGAATGGCCGTATCTTTCTTGGGAGGAACAAAGACTTCCCCCAACCGGCGGAAGAACCCTTTCTTCTTGGGACGCGTCACCACTGTATCGCGATGCGAGATGATGCGGTGCTGTACACGCTGCCGTGTCACCACCGAGTCCTGCTCCGCTATGATGTGCTCGATGTCACTGGTGGAAACCATGCTTTCATTCGCCTCGCTCAGCGTACGCAGCATACGGATGGTATTGGTATCTTTTTCCCGCAGGAGGGTCAACAGACTGTCTGTCCACTGTATGTCCCTGTCATCGGAAAGCATAAGGTTTTCCATTTCCCTGTTTACAAAGAACAGGGAAAAGAACATGACCGCAAGCAGCAAGGTGTAGCCTACGGCAATCTTAACCTTAGAGACGCTGTTCATGTTTCGCTCTACACATGTTTCGTTTTATACCGGAACCGCAGCCAAAGCATCAGACCTGCACTGGTCAGCCCGAACGGGAAAGCCATCCAGACGCCCACCAGTCCCCAGCCAAGCACAAAGCCGCAAAGATATCCTACGGGCAAAGATATAACAAAATAGGAAATAAAGGCAATGACCATCATCGGTTTAACATCCGAAATGCCACGCAGGGCATTGGCAAAGTTGATCTGCAAGCCATCACCGAACTGGTAGATCAGGAAAGGGAAGAACAGGGCCGATACCGCCGTAGCCACCTCCGTGCTGTCCGTAAACCAGCCTCCCACCTGGTCGCGCAGGGAGAACACGATGCTCAGCAACACGACTTCCATACAGAGTATCAGATGAAAACCTGCATAGGTAGAACGTCTCACATTCTGCATATCGCCCTGCCCCTTGAAGTTGCTGACACGGACGGCTACCGCCGCTCCCATTCCATAGTACATCATGAACGTGAACTGCGAAATAGTCAGCATAACCTGGTGTGAGGCCAGCGCAATGGTGCCCAGCCATCCCACCATAATGGCGCTCAAGCTGAAAGAAGCGGTTTCCATTCCCATCTGCAGGCCAACGGGCCAGCCCAATGCATTGAGTTGCCGGAAGAGTTGCTTCGACCATCCCAGACGGAAGAAACCGATACGGTAACGGATGAAACGGCGGCTGCGAAGTACGATCACCGCAAACACCACTACCATGACAATGCGGGAAAACAAAGTACTGATACCTGCGCCAAGCAGTCCCAATTCGGGGAAGCCCAGTTTTCCGTTGATGAGGATATAATTGCCTATGATGTTCAGCGCATTCCCTCCGAGCAGAATCCACATCGCCGTCTTGGTGTCGGTGATGCCATCCGTGAATTGCTTGAATCCGTTGAACAGCATGACAAAGACCAGCGAGGCAAGCAACACCAGATAGTAGGGTTTTATCAGCGGCATCAATTCATCGGGCTGTCCCAGCCGCTCGACGTTGAAATAGACAACCGTCATGATAAAAGTCAGCAGCAATGCCACCAGCACATTGGCCAGTAAGCTGGAGCGCAACGCCTGTCCCGCCTCAGCAAAGCGACGGTTGCCATAAAAACCGCCCACAATGGGAGTCAGCCCATAGCTGAAACCGGTGCTGAATATAATACAGAGAGTAAATATGTTATTGACGAAAGAAGCAGCTCCCAACTCTTCGGTACTGTGATGACCGATCATCAGTGTATCCGCAAAACCGAGGATGATGACACCTACCTGGCCGATGACGATAGGAAGCCCTAAAAGGAACAATGCCTTGTAATGTCCCTTATACATTTCATAGAAGGTTTTCATTTGTTTCAGTTCTGTTTCTTGTAATACAATACCGCACTGTTTTCCTCACGGAAAGCCTGCTCTGCCACGGTATGAAGCTGTTCTGCCGTCACAGAACGGTATTTATCCACTTCGCGGTCTATATCTTCCGCCTGCCCGGCCAACTCAAACCAAGCCAGGTTAGTAGCCACATTCAGGTAGTTGATATTACCGAATATCTGTGCAGACTCAAACTTATTCTTTACTTTCTCCAACTCCTGTGTCCCGACAAGAGCATTCTTCAATTCGTCCAGTTCCTTGCGTACAGCCGCCTCAGCCTGCTCCAACGATACACCTGCCGCCGGTTTGCCGCTGATATGCACCAATCCCGCATCCCGTGTACCCGAGATATAGGCATCCAGACTGGAGAACAACTTCTGTTCCTGCACCAGGCGACGGTTCAAACGGCTGGAGCGTCCATTGCTGAGAATATCCGAAAGAATATCGAACGCATAGTAATCCGCATCCTCACGGCTACACATGTGATACGCCATAAACAATGCATCCAAGGGCACATTGCGCTCTACCGTCCGGCGGCGCTCCCCTGTCTGCAGGGGTTCCCGGGGCAAGCTCCTTACGGGAACGTCTCTCCGGGGAACAGGCGCAAACCATTTCTCGGCCAGACGGACGGTATCCGTCCATGAGATATTTCCCGTTACAGCAAGCACCGCATTGTTCGGCGCATAATAGCGGTAAAAGAAGTCTTTGACTTCATCCAGGGTAGCGTTGGCAATATGTGAGAGTTCCTTGCCGATCGTAGGCCAGCGGTACGGATGTACCTCGTAGGCCAACGGGCGCAACAGATGCCCCACGTCTCCGTACGGTTGGTTCAAGCAACGTTGCTTGAACTCTTCCATCACCACACCACGCTGCACTTCCAGGCTCTGCTCACTGAAAGCCAGCTCCAGCATCCGGTCGGATTCCAGCCAGAAACCGGTCTCTACATTCGACTTCGGGACTGTGAGATAATAGTTGGTGATGTCATTGTTGGTCCATGCGTTATTCTCACCACCCGCCAACTGCAAGGGGGCGTCATAGTCGGGAATATGTACCGAACCGCCGAACATCAGGTGTTCAAACAGATGCGCAAATCCCGTATGGTCGGGATGCTCATCACGGGCACCCACGTCATAAACGACGTTCAACGCAACCATTTGCGTGCTGGTGTCCTCATGGTGCACCAGCCGCAAACCATTGTCCAGTGTCTTTTTATTAATCTTCAAGGACAGTCACTTTTTTGATCACCACATCTTCTTCCGGACGGTCGCTGCGGTCTGTCTTTACCTTCTGAATCCGATCGACGATATCCAGCCCTTCCAACACTTCGCCGAACACGGTATATTCGCCGTCCAAATGGGGAGTGCCGCCCACTGTGGTATAAGCTTTCACCTGTTCCGGAGTGAAATGGAATTCCGGTTCTCCCGCCACTTGCGCCTCAGCCTGCGCGATCAGAGAATCCTGCAGGTTCATCAGTCCTTCCTGGTCACCGGCCTTGCGCATCTTATAAATCTCTTTTGTATGTTTCTGCGCCAACGCCTGGAAAGCATTGTTCAGACGCATCTGGTTCATCTGCTGTTCCATGCCCAGCAGGGTGGAATCATTGTACACCTTTCCGGTCACAATATAGAACTGGCAGCCGGATGACTCCTTCTTCGGGTTTACATTGTCGCCCTGACGGGCTGCAGACAAGGCACCTTTCTTATGGAAATACTTCGGATAGACGAATTCCGCGGGAACGGTATAACCCACGTCACCGGCTCCCAGCATCTTGCCTTTCGGGGCATTCTTGGACTCCGGGTCTCCGGCCTGTATCATAAAGTCTTTTATCACACGGTGAAACAAAGTACCTTCATAAGTACCTTCCTCAGCCAGTTTTATGAAATTATCACGATGTCCGGGTGTTTCGTTATACAGTTTCACGATAATGTCACCCACACTTGTTTCAATCTTCAACTTCGTCTCTTTTTCCATATCTCCATCTTTCTTTTGTCCCGGCTTGCAGCCTGTCAAAGCGCAAGCCAGTATGGTTAATAATACAATGAAATTCCTTTTCATCTTCCTTTTTGTTTAATTTAAGTCTGCAAATATACGATTTTCGCACAAAACCGCTTACCTTTGTACTTATAAAAGAGATAAAAACCAAAGGCAATGAGATCCATATTAATCGTAGAAGACGATATTACTTACGGTATGATGCTTAAAACGTGGCTTGGGAAAAAAGGTTTTCAGGTTACGTCGGCCAGCAGCATCGCCCGCGCTCAGAAACTGATTGAGACGGAACATATCGACTTGATATTATCCGATCTGCGCTTGCCCGACAAGGACGGCATCGATCTGCTGAAATGGTTGGGTGAACGCGGCTTGCCGATACCGCTCATCATCATGACGGGATATGCGGATATACAATCGGCGGTGCAAACCATGAAACTGGGCGCCTGCGATTACATTGCCAAACCCGTAAACCCGGATGAGTTGTTAAAGAAAATGGATGAAGCCCTAAACACATCATCCGACGTGTCGAAACAGATGATGCATTCACCCCAAACAGATGATGCGTTTGCCCCAAACAAATCATCCGTTTCGTCCAAACAGATGATGCATTCCGGAAAAGAGAAAAATTCCGCCGAGAAGGACACCACAGGCGTATCCGCCCCTTCCGATTTTCTGGAAGGAGAGAGTGACGCCGCCAGGCAACTCTATAATTATGTAAAACTTGTTTCCCCTACCAACATGTCCGTGCTCATCAATGGAGCCAGCGGTACGGGCAAAGAATATGTGGCCCATCGCATCCATCAGCTCAGCAAACGTTCCGGACAGCCGTTTGTTGCCATAGACTGCGGTTCCATCCCCAAGGAACTGGCGGCCTCCGAGTTCTTCGGACACGTAAAAGGAGCTTTCACCGGTGCGCTTACAGACAAGACGGGAGCCTTTGTCGCCGCCAACGGCGGTACCATTTTCCTCGACGAAATAGGAAACTTGAGCTATGAGGTACAGATACAGTTGCTCCGCGCCCTGCAAGAGCGCAAAATACGTCCTGTAGGCTCTACCAAAGAGATACAAGTGGATGTGCGATTGGTCTCCGCCACCAACGAAAATCTGGAACAGGCCATTGAGAAAGGCACGTTCCGTGAAGACCTGTATCACCGCATCAACGAGTTTACCCTGCGTATGCCGCAGTTGAAAGACCGCCGCGAAGACATCCTGCTCTTCGCCAACTTCTTCCTTGACCAGGCAAACCGGGAAATGGACAAACATCTGACAGGATTTGACGAGAAGGCGTCCAGGGCTTTACTGGAATATCACTGGCCGGGAAACCTGCGTCAGATGAAGAACATCGTACGCCGCGCCACATTGCTGGCCCAAGGCAGATTCATCACCCCCGATGAACTGAGCGACTTGCGGGAACCTGCCCCTGCCTTTGCCGGCATGCCGCTGCGCAATGAAGAAACCGAGAAACAGCACATCCTCGAAGCTCTCCGCCAAACAGGCAACAACAAGAGCCGTGCCGCACTATTGTTGGGCATCGACCGGAAAACGCTGTATAACAAACTGAAATTATACGGAATAGAGAGCTGACGAAAGCATGTTCCGTTCCCTCCACAACCGAAGTGTGGAATATTTCCACACTTCTTGCCACACTTTCCACAGTTTTCCACACTACCCTGCATTGCATCATAGCTTCTACGGCATCCTGTATCCTTGAAAAACAAGAAGTTACATTTTCCTTTTTCTCTTTGGCACATCCTTTGAGCATACCTTACGGGAAGCGTCAAGCTTCTACCGGAATGAAACACTTAAACTTGACTAATTATATATGTAGCCCAAAGCAAATGTATCTATGATCCTAAGTTAGTATTAGTAGCAGCCCTGTTTATGTTTGTTTGTGGTGGTTCTTTCTTGACAAGACTCGGATTCATACCGAGTGTGTCAAGAAAGAGCCCGACAAAAGGCCGAAAGTTATCCAGCCCATAACCGCCGCGCTTATAACGGAAACATCTGCAAAGACTGCCGAAGAAGAGTAAGCACACTAACAAAAAAAGCCGTTCCCTCCTTGTCTATTCTGGGGAACGGCTTTTTTATTTGAATACAAGGTGACATTTTCCAAACATCCTGCCACCTTATCACTTTCTTTACCAGTGTCTTTCCGGATAGAGGTCATTCCACCATGCCGGGCTGTCCTGCAACCAACGGGCAAACCATGCCATAATGGAGTTTTGCCACAGCTCACGCTTCGCATAATCCAGCACAAAATGATTCTCGCCATCTACCGTAATGAATTCAACCGGCTTGCCCAGGATTTTCAGCGCATTGTACAACTGGATGCTTTCACCGATAGGCACATTCGTATCCACAGTGCCATGCAACAACAGCAACGGAGTCTTTATCTTGTCTGCATTGAACAGCGCGCCATGCTTGGTGAACAAATCGGGATTGTTCCACGGATAGCTTTCTGCAGCCGCAACGGAGTTATAGGAATATCCCCAGAAACCTTCGCCCCAATAGCTTGTCACATTGCTGATACCGGCATGTGAAGCGGCGGCGGCGAACAAATCGGTCTTGGTCTGCAAATACATCGTCATGAAACCTCCATAGGAAGCACCCAGGCAACCGATACGCTTTTCATTGACAAACGGATGGGCCTCACAGAACTTTTTCGTTCCTTCAATGATTTCATCGGCAGTACGTTCCCCCCATGCATTCACATGACGGGCAGAGAACTCCTGACCGTATCCGATAGCGCCACTGGGCTGGATGACATAGACCACATAATCGCGTGAAGCGAACAGCTGCGCGCAATAAGGAGAAGTGATGCCACGTGTAGTGGGCGTAGTACCGCCATAGTAATAAACAATCAGCGGATATTTCTTATTCGGGTCGAATGAAGGAGGCAGGCACATCATCCCCTTAATCTCGGTGCCGTCTGCCGCCGTAAAGTTCCATTCTTCCATCTTGCCGAGTTCTATCTTGTCCAAAATGGGTTGCATCGGATTGGCAAGCAAAGTGGAAGCCTTCTTTTTCGCATCGTATGTATAAGCAACGCCCACACTGGTATTTCCGCCTCCCACATAAGCAGCTATCGCCGGATTGTCTTCCGCCAGCGTAAAGGAAGTGATCACGTCCTCTTTCAGGGGAAGCATTTCAAACTGTCCGGTCTTCGGAGTATAGCGGTAGATGTGCTGGCAGTCGCCGTCAGTAGTATTGAAATAGATACAGCCGTCTGTACGGTTCCATTGCAAGAGATTCACCGTAGGATTGAAGTCACGCGTAATGGGAGTGACCTTCTTCGTGGACAAGTCCATGATGAAAGCCTGGGTATCAAAGTCATTGGCTATAGGGTGTTCGCCGCAGTTTTTGCCGATACCTCCGAAAGCCGACGGACTACCGGTCAGCAACAGCTGCTTTCCGTCCGGAGAGTAAGAGGCACCTCCCGCATAAGCATCCCAGGAAACCAACGTATCAGCCTTCAAGGTGGCCAGGTCTATCTCGAACAAAGAGGAAAGCGAGAAAGGACACTTCGTTATATCAGGTTTGGAAGTAGAACACAAAAGTTTCTTTCCGTCGGGAGAAATATCATTGAGATAAACGTTATGGCTTCCATAAGTCAGACGCTCGGAAAGTCCGGTCGCCATATCATACTTCACCAAGTAACGGCGGTTACGGGAACCGGGGATGCGGTCGTCAGGATGAAGGAGACGCTTCAACGGTCCATTCACCTTTTCACCCTCATCCACAGGCGCATAAATCAAGTAATCTTCCGTAGGCGACCAATAGAAATAACCTTCGGGGACATTTTTGAACAACACCTCTTCACGCATGGTAGCGGGATCATATACCACCAGGTCTCTCTGCCGTTCGCCTACCACCGTGTAATAGAGTTTATTACTGTAAGGCATCCAACGCATACTCTCGTTGGCATCGGGCAATATCACACGTCCGGTCTTCACCTCCGTGAGTTCACAATGCGTTCTGGAACGTTTCGTGGAATAATTGTCGGAGTAGCGTGTCAACAGGTACTTCCCGTTCGGCGAGAGAGACACCGAACTGACACGACAACCGAATGCGGTATTATACAAGGAAAAACGCCTCTTCAAGTCCGGTGCCATCCGGTAACCGACCTCGGCAAAATCTTTCTCCTTCTCGAATTCGCACTTCAGAACCGGCTGTATCTTGTCATCGGCCGCAGACAGCAGTTTGATGACAATTTCATTATCCGCTTCCGGTTCAAGACGCAAGCTGACTGCCACCGGACGGACTTCGGAAAGACTGTCTTCCGCCGTTTCTTTAGTCTGCTTGGACACACCGTTCACAAATACCTCAAAGCGGGCAGGAGAATAGATATTCAATTTACCCTTCATAAAGCGCTCTGCACGCAGGTTGGTAGCAAACAGATAGACAAGGTTATCCTTGTCCGCTTTCTGCACAGCCACATAACCGGCAGTATCGGCGGACATGCGCTCATACGGACGTCCCTCAAAATCGAGACTGATATCCGTCTTCAGCAGATTGCCAACCGTAAACTTTTCTCCGGTGAAATTGATACTGTCACTCTGTAGAGGAGTGCGTAACGCAACGGCAGGGCGTACGTTGTACTCCGTCACCCGGTCTTGTGCCTGGGCTGCCAGTCCGGCTAAAAGCAGCAACCCCGATAAGATAGTGTTTTTTTTCATTGAATTTAGTTATAAAAAGGTTCTAAATATTTTCAAATCCGTTCCACAGGTTCCCGGAAGGAACAGGCGCTTCCACTGCAACCATCTCCTTGGATACCGGATGCACAAAACGGATAAAACGTGCATGGAGGCAAATACTGCCATCCGGATTGGAACGGGGAAAACCGTACTTCAAGTCCCCCTTGATGGGGCATCCCATCTTTGCCAGCTGGCAACGGATCTGATGATGGCGTCCGGTTTTCAAGTCTATTTCCAATAAATAATAGTTTTGCGATTTTCCGATGAGCCGGTAATGCAGGATCGCCTTCTTGCTGCCGGGTCTCTCCTTGTCGTACGCGTAACTTTTGTTCTGCTTCTCGTTTCGTACCATATAATGTACCAGCTCCCCCTCTTCCTCGGGAGGGCGGTTTTTCACCACTGCCCAATAGGTCTTCTTCACCTCGCCGTCCTTGAACATCTCGTTGAGACGGGAAAGGGCCTTACTGGTCTTGGCAAAAACAACAAGACCGCTCACGGGACGGTCCAACCGGTGCGTAACACCAATGAAAACATTGCCGGGCTTATTGTACTTTTCCTTCAGATATTGCTTTACAGTCTCTGAAAGCGGCGTATCACCCGTCTTGTCTCCTTGAACAATCTCGGAAGCGGTCTTGCTGACTATAATGATATGATTGTCTTCGTATATGACAGTCATTCTTCATTTATTTTACATATTCATACCACCATCTACCTGGATAACCTGTCCGGATACGTATGATGACATATCAGAAGCCAAGAAGGTAGCAATATTCGCCACGTCTTCGGGGGTACCGCCACGACGCAAAGGTATCTTCTTGCACCATTCCGCCTTTACTTCATCAGACAAGGCAGCAGTCATGTCAGTCATGATAAAGCCCGGAGCGATAGCGTTGGCACGAACCCCACGGGAACCTAATTCCTGCGCGATAGACTTGGCCAAAGCGATCATACCCGCCTTGGAAGCAGAGTAGTTGGCCTGGCCCGCATTGCCGTGAACACCTACCACAGATGCCATATTGATAATGCTACCTGCCTTTTGGCGCATCATGATTGGTGTACACGCATGAATGAAATTGAACGCGGACTTCAGATTCACATTAATGACCATATCCCATTGCTGCTCGCTCATACGCATCATCAGACCGTCACGAGTAATACCGGCATTGTTCACCAGAATATCAATCCGGCCGAAATCTTTGTGAATTTCTTCCACTACCTTGGCAGTATCTTCAAAGTTGGCCGCGTTAGAAGCATATCCTTTGGCCTTCACGCCCAACGCCTCTATTTCTTTTGCCGTAGCTTCAGCATTCTCATCAATCACCAGGTCGGTGAATGCGATGTTTGCTCCTTCCTGAGCGAACTTTAAAGCGATAGCCTTACCGATGCCACGTGCAGCACCAGTTACAATGGCTGTTTTTCCATCTAATAATCCCATACTGTTTTCTAAATTATTGATTAATGTTATTCTGTTTCTTTCCTGTTGCACCCAACGCCCCCAGCACCAGCCGGGTGACATAATTGTCACGCGTCTCGTCATCCAGGTAGGCTCCTACATGCCCGCGAATGTAAGGTGTTTCAATGCCCTTGACACAATAGTGCACAATCTCAGCCGTCATATCCAAGTCGTCTATCCGGAAAACGCCTTTCTCCATGCCTTCACGCAACACTTCCCTAAACAGCTGGATTTCATTGGCGTCAAAACGCTTCCTTACTTTCTCCACCCGCCATATATCACGGAAGAAGTTGGCCCGAAGGGTTCCATTGCGGAAAACAACCTCTTTCACCGCATCCAAATGAGTATAAATCATCTCCATCAGCTTTTCGTCCGGCTGAATAGTCTTCTCAGCCACACGTTTCATCATATCCGACAGGATATCCAACTCGGACTCGACAACTGCCAAATAAATATCTTCCTTGCTTTTGAAATAGGTATAAAGTGTTCTTCTACCTTTTTTTGAAGCGAGAGCGATATCATTCATCGTAGTATTTTCGACACCCATCTTTGCAAACAGCTGACGGGCGACGTCCACTAATTTAGCTTTTGTCTTCGATACGGTCATAGATTAATTGCACATTGCTTAATAATTTGAGCAAAAGTAAGACATTTCCGCATATCTTACAAGAAAATGAAGATTTTAAACCACTGGCGGGATTCTTTTTTCAGTAGAAAAAGCTTTATTCAAAGCTTATGAATATCCGTTCGCAAGCTTTGAATACATATTCGCACGCTTTGAATATCCGTTCGCGCACTGCGAACAGAGTTTCCACTTAACTCCTCCAACTTTTAGTCTTAGCTTCGGAAGTTTTTGCAGCAGCTTCCCGAAAACTTTTCAAGAGATACCCTTCACATAGGAGCATATAACATCTTCCAAACAACAATTCAGCCAACAGGCATGTCTTATCAACATTCAGAATGAAAAGAGAAGCTTTAAAAGGCTATCCGTTTATCAGCTTATTATCAACAAATTACATATCACAGGATATTTATTTCATAAAATAATGCAGATTTTATTTGCATATTCCAATAAAAGCCGTACCTTTGCACTCACAAAATCGCGGAGTGGAGCAGTTGGTAGCTCGTTGGGCTCATAACCCAAAGGTCGTCTGTTCGAGTCAGGCCTCCGCAACTAAGAAAAAAAGAATCGCAATCGCGATTCTTTTTTGTTTCTGCCCCTTTTGGGGGTTCTACCGGATAATATTACCCTCAGAATATTTTGATAAACAATAAGCCCAGCGCGATAGCCACCACCGTTGAAACAAGTCCGGGCATCATAAAAGAGTGATTCAACACATACTTGCCGATTCTGGTTGTTCCGGTACGGTCAAAATTGATGGCCGCCACAACCGTAGGATAATTGGGAATAAAGAAATAGCCGTTCACTGCGGGAAACAAAGCAATCAATATCATAGGAGAAATGCCCAAGGCTATGCCCAAAGGCATCAATGCACGGACTGTAGCAGCCTGGCTATAAAGCAGGATAGACATTACAAACAGGGCGATTCCGAACAGCCAGGGCATTTCCCGTACGACTCCCTCTATGGAACGGGTCAATTGCAACAAGTTACCTTGCAGGAAAGTATCACCCATCCAGGCAATGCCGAATATAGCAATAACCGCTTGCATACCCGCCGGAAACACCGAACCTTGCGTTGCTTTCATCCCATCCGTCTTAGTCAGCAGCAGAATAAGGGCGGCGGCAGACAGCATAATGATTTCTATAATTGCAGACATACCGAGCTTCACCGTCTCACCATCCACAACAAACGAAGGACGCAAAGCGTCAAACGAACCGAAGAACACAATAAAAACCGTAGCAAGAATAAAGATGAGTACAGACACCAAAGCATGACGCTTGTTATGCAAACTCGCTATTTCTATTTTCTTGGTATTAAGATAACCTTCTGCAAGCCTCTTCTGATATTCAGGATCATCTACCAGCTCCTTACCCACTTTCATTGAAAACAAGGCCCCTACCAGTACGCCGATAATGGTAGCAGGAATTGTAATCTTCAAGATATCGAACAGGGTAATATCAAATCCCGTCAGCAAACCGAGCAGTGCTACCGTTGCTGCCGAAATAGGGCTGGCCGTAATAGCCTGTTGTGAAGCAATCACGGCTATTCCTAAAGGTCTTTCGGGACGTATCTTGGTTTCTGTGGCAACTTCGGCAATCACCGGGAGCACTGAATAGGCCACATGTCCGGTACCGGCAACAAACGTAAACAGATAAGTTACTATAGGACTCAGGATGGTGACTTGTGACGGATTCTTGCGCAATAACTTCTCCGCCAGTTTCACCATATAATCCAAGCCGCCGGCAGCCTGCATGCAAGATGCCGCAGAGATGACGGCGGCGATCATCAGCATGACATCAATAGGAGGTGAGGTGGGCTGCAATCCGAAGCCAAAGACCAGGATTGCCAGTCCGATACCCCCCATAACTCCAAGGCCGATACCTCCTAAACGCGCACCTATAATAATAGAGACTAATACAAATATCAATTGCAAGACCATATACCGTAGATTTTATTTCTCACAAAGATAATGCAAAATCCCGATTAAGCGAATTGGGAGCGAACTTGTTTCTTCCCCACCTGTGTGAAGAAAACAAACTTAATCCATTTCAATCCTCACCGCCTGGTTCAACTCCACATTCAGAGAAGCGTCTTTATTTTTCGGTGTCCAGAGAACCCTACGGCATTCTCCCCTCTGCAACACATTGTGATACCTTCTGCTACCCGTCAGATGCTCCGTATCAATACGGAAGGAATCGACTTTCACTCTACAGTCGGCGGTACCGTCCAAATTCAGATGCAAATTCCGCACTTCACCGCTATTGAGACGCAGAGTCCGTGCCTGTGCCGCCAAAGAGACAATACGACAATCTTCCACCCTGGCAAAATCTCGCACCTTGAAAGCCAGTGTGTCGCAACAGAATCCGCGGAAATCCGTTTGCATGCCCTCAACATCCACTAAAACAGCCTGTACACCCTCCGGAATGTTCAGTTGCATCTTTTCGGACTTGACCTTCAACCAATGAACATCCCGAAAACGCTTTTCAATCTTCCCGTCCGAAATGTCAAATTCTATACACACAGTATCGCCTGCAGCAGTTACCGATACAAAAGGCACCATATCACCTGCCAGAGACAAGCTCCCCTGCAGAGAATCTACAGGAACAACGGCCAACGGAGCTTTTATAAACGAAACGACACGCTCCGCTTCTACAATCCCCTTGCTCTTCTGCTTCCACACGGTCTGGGGCTGAGTGAGTTTCACCACCCTGCATGGCGGCAGTGCTACAGTCTGCCTGTCCCCTTTGATTTCCATAAAAGTTTCTTCCCATTCGATCGTATATAACGACATATAGAATATAATGCCACTCATCGCCAACAGGCCGGCAAGCATTACTCCGAATATTATATAAGTTGTCCGTTTCATAATTACTTTATTTTTGTTTCTTGGTAAACTCGCGGTACATATCCGCCAGTTCTCCGGCAGAAATACCCAATGTAAATATCTGTTTGAAGAAATAATCCACTTCTTCTTTCAGGAAATATTCTTTCCGCAACGAAAGGATTAGCTTACGTGCACCGGCAGATACAAAGTAACCGATACCCCGTTTGTTATAAATAACCCCTTGCGTCTGCAGGTAATCGTACGAGCGCATCACCGTATTGGCGTTAACCTCTACCACAGCCGCATACTCCCTTACCGAAGGAATACGTCCTTCCTCCCGGTAGTGGCCCAGAAGCACTTCGTCGCAAATGCGGTCTGCTATTTGCAGGTAGATGGCTTTACTTTCTTTGAAATTCATATTCTTTACCAGCGGTTAATGATTTCAGATTCTTTGAAACGGAAATAGGCAAGTATCCAGTTGAAAAGAGCCATCGCAAAGGCAACCACCGTCATACAAGCCCACAGTGCCTCCTCCGAAGGATGTTCTCTATCCACATAGTAGTCAGATATCAGCAGCTTGGCAAGCATAGTCCCTATCAGGGCATAGACGATAACGATGATTACTCCGGCAGCAAACGTCTTCAGGAAAGCATTCTTCGGCCAGATGGAACTGCCAAGCACAAAACAAGACTGGAAAAAGAAATAACCGCTCACACCGAGCATGAATCTCCAATAATCGGGAAAAGCCGTCCAATGTTCAGTACAAGTTCTACACTCACTGACCATGTGGGAGCATAGCGGAACTTGCCCAATATAGTCCATTTCGGGATATTTCGCCATGAAAACCAAGATACGCGTCCAATCCGCCAATTTATAGGCTATAATATAAACTACCAGAAACACGAACGTAAACACTACCCAGCGTGCAAAAAACTTCTCAAACATAGTGGCGGGCGTCATCAGCATAGCCATCCGGCTGGTCTTCGTCTTCATGCGTTCCATGGTAAACGAAGCACTGAGACAGCCCATCACCGTGATGCCCCAGATAAAGGCCACAATGCCGAATGACCAAACGTTCCTTTCTATCGCCTCCCTGCTTCTATCTCCGTCGTATTCAACGTAGGCATTCCAGACAAGCGCAATCGCCAACACACCATACATCAGCACCATGCGGAGCAGATTGGCCTTCCAACCCTCCACCATCTCCTTGCGGCATACATTTACGAAACGATGCCAATCAAAAAAAGTATCTCGTATCATTGTTCGTTCATTTTAGCGTGAAACATTTCCACTATCTTATCGGGCATAGCAAGTGTAGCGCCAAACAGCAGTTCAAGATTAATTTCCGATTCTTCATTTTCCGTATTAGGCAATAAAAGGAGATTTCCTTGTACGGACGGAAGCGTATAGAGTGCAGTCTTGACCAACTCACGGTCGTCACTTTCTACAAACAGCAACTTGTCACAGATACTGGTAATGGACTGGTCCAGCAAGACATGGCTGTTATCCATAATCAATACATGATCCAGCACCTTATCAATATCGCGAACTTGATGGGTAGAGATCACGATTGTTTTATCATCCGACATGCCCGAAGCGATGAATTTACGGAACTGGCTCTTGCCCGGAATATCCAGTCCATTGGTGGGTTCATCCATCAGCAGCAACGAGGTATTGGTGGCCAATGCAAAGCTCATAAAGACTTTCTTCTTCTGCCCCATAGACAAGGCTCCCAAGTCCGTGTCCAAGTCCATTTCAAAGAAGTGCAGATACTTCACCATATCCTCTTTGCTGAAACGAGGGTAGAAGTTACCGTTCAACTCGATGTAGCTGATCAAGGAAATAGGCGGCAGTTCAAATTCTTCGGGTACCAGAAACATGTCTTGCAGGGTAATAGGCAACCGACGGCGCACATCGGTATCATGGTACATCACTTTCCCGTGTTTGGGAGTGAGCAAACCGCTCATCAGATAAAGCAGCGTGGATTTACCGGCTCCGTTCTTTCCCAACAAGCCATATACCCTACCCTTCTCCAGCGAAAGCGAAAAATCGCTCAGGACTTCTTTCTTGCCCCTGCGATAGCTAAATGAAATGTTTTCTACTTGTAACATACGCTTGGATCTATTAAAGATTATATTGTTTATGTGTATTAGTATAATAGTACACTGCAAAAGTATATATTCTTTTTAGAACAACAAGCGTTTCAGGAAGAAAATAATAAAAATAATCCGGGGAAGTACATGCCTTCATTTTATTTGACAGATACCAGACTGAGCAGGCTTTCTTTAAAAACCTTCTCAAAAGCTACTGCAGAGCATGAGAAAATGATTTAATAAATCGTCATCCGAGTTTTAGTAAAAAGAAGAAGAGGGTCTGGTAGGACATCAAAAAGAAGAATGAAAACAGGTTATAAAAGGGCAAAAAAAGGAGGAGCTAAGAATCACTCTCCACTCCTCCCGACACGACAAACAACTAAAATTATTGCTATTTGATGCCGTCCAACGCTTTCTTTGCAGTAGCGTTGGTGGGGTCGATAGCCAGAATTTTATTCCAATACTCTTTCGAAGCAGGATAATCACTCTTCAACAGATAGTAGTAGCCCAGATAACTGTAGCACTCTATCAATGCAGAGTTGTACTTCGGTTCGTTTTTAGCCAGGAGAATGTCCACAACCTTCTCATAATGAGGCTTCGCAAGACCCTCTGTCGTTTCAGGGTCCATAGCGGAATTGGTTCTGGCACGCCACAGCTCTCCCAAGTAACTGCCGGGAGCTTGTTCAGAGACAAGAGTGAACACAGAGTCTGCTGCCTGTAAAGCCGCCTTACGGTCGGCAGGCCGGACGGCAAGGGTATCCGTAGAAGTCCCTTGCCCGTAATATAGGCGTCCTAACTGGAATAAGGTTTCGGGCGCCTTTTTATCTTGATCCAACGAATCATAATATTTTTGATAAGCGATAATTGCCCGGGCATAATTGTTATCCTGCTCGTATGCATCGGAAATTTCCCGCCAAACGTCATTCTGAGTACTGTCTTTTTCCAGAGCCTTGCCATATTCCATGACAGCCCGGTCGTATTTCTTCAAGGCACTCAACAAAGCTCCGTAATAGCGATAGTCCAGATAGGAATAATCGGCATTATCCGAATCATTGAAGAAGGCATCAGCCGCTTTTTCGGCTTCTTCATAACGCTTCAAGTCGGTATAATTATACATTGCAAGACGATTGAATGCCGCATGACGGGCATTTTGCTGCAATCCTTTTTGGGCAACCTGCAAAGATTTCTCGAAATCATGGTTCAGGAACAAAGCAAAGGCATATTTCAAAATATCATCTTCCGTGGCGATGGGAGTATCGATGAACTTTGCATACGCCTCGGCCGCCTTGCCGAAATGATTGTTGGCATAATATACTTCGGCCAGCACCTTATCAGCTTCCAGATAGTCCGGAGCGATTGCCTTCAGTTGCTGTAACTTCTCGATGGCCTGCGCAGGACTGGCCGACTTATAGGCCTGTGCATACTTGAGATAGGCTTCCTTGCAGTCAGGATCAAAATAAATGGCTTGCTCATACAACTGGCACGCCTTGCCCACATCTTTCCGGGCCAAAGCGATGTCACCTTCCAGGACTGATACCTCGGGAGCCTTGTGGTCGGCCTTCCGGGCCTTCTCCAAATAGGCTTCCGCTTCCGTCAGCTTTCCGGCGTCCAGATAAACGCGGGCTATGGAAGTTACCAGCTCCACATTTTTCTTATTCTTGCCTTTCAACAATTCACCGGCTTCTTCCGAAGCTTGATCCGGGTTGTCCTTAACCAGACTTTTAACCTTATCTACCCCCGCCTGCCACTCGGGCACCGGCGTTTGTGCGGCGAGCGTACCTGTCAGCAGTATCGCTCCCATACATAATACAAATCTACGTTTCATTTTAGCTTTCATTTTAGTTATTCATCCTTGACGTTTACCACGCGCACCGGTTGGGTGGCAGGCACTAGTCCCGACTTTAATATAATCCGCTGCCCCCGGTCGGATGCGAGGAAAGAAGCAAAGCCCCACGGAAGAGCGCTCCGCGGATCATTCAACAAGACATAAATGCTGCGTGCCAGCGGATAGTCGCCATAAAACAAATATGCCTGATAAGGCTTGTAACTGTTTTCCGGCGTAGCCTTACCGGCTGCACTGACGGACATCACCTGTACCTCCTTGCTGAAAGAAAGCCCCGTACTGTCATTCCGGTCACTCAACCAGTTCACACCGATAATGCCGACGGCATCCGGCGTTCTTGACACATAGTCAATAACCTCCTTATTGGTCTTCAACGCCTTTACCCGATTTGAAAGCGCAGCTCCCTTGCAAATGGAATCAACTGCAAAACGCACCGTACTGGAATTCTTGTTGTCAAACACCAGACTGATGTCTTTCAATGCAGATTCCGGATAAAGTTCCTTCCACCGCGTAATCTTGCCCGTCAAGATATTACGGATATCACTCACGGTAATCAAGGTATCGGGATTCCCCTTATGAGTAATAAGCGCCAGACCGTCCGTAGCGATCTTTATCTCCTGCGGAAAAAATTTACGGCTGTTAAAGGAGTTCATCTCCTCCGGAGTCAGCCTACGGCTGGTTATAGCCAACCGCAGACTGTCCTTGAGCAAGAGATTGACGGCTTCCACCTCCGTCACATAACGGGGCACAATTCCTGCCAAGGGAAACAGACCTTCGAATACATTGATTTCTTCCTGTACAATGGGTCGGAAACTTTCGTCGGCAGCAATTGCAACCACACCGGAAGTATAGGTATCCGTCTGTCCGTCCTTGGGCTTGCCCTGGCAGGCTGACAAAAGAGCCAGCATCGCCAGCAAGCCTGAAAGCTGAAGTTGTTTCACCGTTTTCATCACACACACATTATTGTAATCTGAAGGTAATGGGCACTGTATATTTCACAGCCACCGCCGCACCGTTCTGCTTGCCGGGAATCCAGTTGGGCATTGACATGATTACCCGGATTGCTTCTTTATCGCAATAAGGGTCCAAGGTCTTGATGACCTTTACGTCACGCACCTTGCCGTCTTTACCCACCACAAACTGACAGGTCACGCGTCCCTGTACACCGTTTTCAGCGGCGATGGTCGGATACTTCAAATGGTTGGCGATGTATTTCAGCAACTCAGTCTGACCGCCGGGGAACTGCGGCATCTGCTCTACCATGTCAAATACCTTTTCTTCTTCCACCGGAGCCTGGGTAACCACTTGCTTCAAATCAGCGATGTCCTTGCCGTTTTCTTCGTCATTGCCTTTCACATCGGCAATGGAAATAGCAACCTTGGTCTGGGTAAGCTCCTCCTGGCTCTTGATCTCGTCTTCATCCCTTACCTCCTCGTCCTTCTTAATGACAGGAGCTGTAAACTTGATAGAACTTTTCAATGCGGGAGGAGGCGGAGCCACCGGTTCCACACGTTTCATTTCCTCTTGTTTCACTTCCGGTTCTTCCAGTTGTGAAAGGGTAGTCACTTCCGTCATCACTTCCTTCTGTTTGGGAGTAGCCATCTTTATCAAGGTAGGGACGCTGAAGCCCACCAAGGCAATCACTATCACCAATACAACAGCTATGTTGTGACGTTTGGGAGAATTTTCCCTCATCTTATAGGCGCCATACGCTTTATTCTTGCCGTTGAATATAAGGTCACACCATTCCGCAGAACTTAAATCTACTTTAGCCATATTCTTTTATCGTTTTAGGTGTTACACATTATTCGGCAATGTTCTGAGACAATTCACCTTTGCTTTCATAGTTCTTCATCAGAAACTCGTCAGCTTCGGCGATATCCGTTATCACATACTTACCTATATTACATATCTGCATTTCATCGAGAGCATCAATCAGATTCTTATACGACGCCGCATCAGTAGCCTTGATGATAACCGTAGGCGTATCCTTCCCGCTTTTTATCTCGGAAAGCCGTTTCGTAAAATCTTCCTCTGATATCTTCAGTTCCATCTTCTGCTGCTTCAGCTTGTTCACTTCATTCACAGCAGTCCTATTACGTCTTAGGAGCATATCCCTCAAACCATCCGGCTGATAGGTAGTTTCCTTCAGCGATGTATAGTCTTTGTAGTTGGGCTCACCGTCATAATAATACAATTTGTCGTCATCACCCAGCAGCAATGTGATGGCTTGGGATGCTTTCACTTTACTCTGCTGTTCCTCGGTAATGCTTTTATCGTTGCTCGGCATGCTTATCTCCATAGTCTGAGGTTTACTCAGCGAAGTACAAAGCATGAAGAAGGTAATCAGCAACATATTCATGTCCACCATCGGGGTAAAGTCCACCCTAACGGTCATCTTTTTTTGCTTGCTTTTCCCGCCTTTCTTATTGCCGCTTTCTTGTATTTCAGCCATAATGTTTCCTTTCTTTTTCTACTTGTAACTCATCACTTGCAACGTGTTACTCGTCACTCGTCGTCTTCAGAGAAGTAATCAGATTATACCGGTTCTCCCTAAGGTCCTGCAGTGAGTTCATTACATTCTTGATTACGGAATAAGGAGTATTGGCGTCTGCCTTGATAGCAATACGCAGATCACTGTTCGCAGCACGGGCATTGCGTACCCAGGCTTTAAACTGATTGTCAATGCTGTCTGCCGGTATTCCTTCATTCTTTAATACAGCATCTTGCTGGTCTTGCGGCAAATCCAGAAATTTCTTCATGCTCTTCATCGGCACCCCGAAAGTAGTTGCCAGCGTAAATTTCTTGATTTCTTCAGGAGTGAAAGTCACTCCATACTCTTGCCCCATAGCCTCCAGCACATTGCGCAAGTCGGACTGCTTATCCAGACTCATGAATATTTTTCCGTTCGGATCGACCAATATCTGAAGGATGTTGGTTTCCGGAATCTTAATCTCGGAAACTGATGCAGGAGTGGTAACCTGTACCGGCTCTTTCTTCACGAACGTAGAAGTCAGCATGAAGAAAGTCAGCAGCAATACGGTCACGTCACTCATCGCAGTCATGTCGATGAACGTACTTTTCTTTTTTATTTTTACTCTACCCATAATTATTAAATTGAAAATTGAGAATTTAAAATTAGAAGTTTAGAAATCAATAACAGACATACAACAGTTTTGCACTGCCCAATTATCAATTGTCAACTATCAATTATCAATTTATTTATGTGTAGCAGCAAAGGTCTGTACGATAGAAAAACCAACCTCGTCAAGGCTGTAAGTCAGTTTATCAATCTTATTGGTGTAATAGTTATAAGAGATAACAGCCAATGCACCTGTCAAGATACCGAATGCCGTATTAATCAAAGCCTCGGAAATACCTTGAGACAATGCCATTGAGTCGGCAGAACCTCCGGCAGCCAAAGCGGCAAATGAACGAATCATACCGATAACCGTACCGAGCAGTCCCATCAATGTGCCCAGAGTAGTAATAGTACCGATAATCGGAAGGTTCTGCTCCATCATCGGCAGCTCCAATGCAGTAGCCTCTTCAAGTTCTTTCTGGATAGCAAGCAATTTCTGGTCTTTAGACAGAGTCGTGTCACTCTCCATCTCGGCATACTTTTTCAAAGTGGCATTTACCACATTTGCCACAGATCCGCGTTGTGCATCACAAATCTGCTGAGCCTTATTCATATCGCCGGCAGCCAATGCCGCTTTAATATTTTCCACAAATTTCACCAATGAGCCTTTACCGAATGCTGCACGGATAGCGATATAACGCTCAATACTCAAGGCAATGACAGTCAGCAAGAGAGTTTGGATAACAGGAACAATAAATCCACCTTTATAAATAGTCCCCAAGAAATTTCCTGGCAACGGGTGGTTGTTCGGGTCATTGTTCATGAAGTTAGAGGGATTTCCCAATACAAAGTTAAAAATAAGCAGGGCGATGATAAAACAAATTACGATTACCCAACCAGCGGATTTGATGCCTTTAAAAGAGGCAGACTTTTTTTGAGTAGTTTCCATGATGAAAAGTTTAATTGTTGGTATTAAAATTGATTTTTGAAAAAATGATTCGTAGGGGTATAGTTTCCCTGTTACGATTCCCAATAGGACGTAATCAACCTTGCAACCTTATTTCAGTGCTATGCACACCAAAGGCTACCTACTTTCAAACACCTAGGAAAGAAGGGCAAAGGGGAAAAACAAGAAGGAATAAATGCCAGCTAAATCAAGATCCGCCGAAGCGTGTAGATATAGTAGTCACTACCCGTCAATGCATAATACGGGTCTTTGTCAGAATAGTATAGCTTGGACCGACCTTGTACGAGATGATTCTCGTGATTGGATAATATTAAAAGAATATTTCTAAGAAAAAGATTATCTTCAAGAACTCTACGCAAACGTTGTTGGTTGGAAATATAATTTTCAGAAACAGGTTTACTTCCCAACTCCATGTCCGTAGTCCATGCAAACTTAATGTTAGTAAATAAAGAAGTACGTTTTTGAATATTATCAGAAGTAGCGGAACTTAAAGACGAAGAGACAGAAACTGCATCGGCATCACCCAACTTAGCATCCACCTTTGTCAGATCAATGGCTTTTCCACTCATGCTGTAAGCCAACATCAGTACCATACAAATCCAAAATGTCTTTACAGTTGTTTTCATGTCGTCTAATAATACTACAATAATAAACGCCTTAAGTTTATTATTGTTTTCTCAAAACAAAATTTTCTTTTATAAAAACTAAATTATTTACCAACAAAAGGGCTTAATGCACCTTTAACACAGAGTAAAGATAGGAATAAAAAATGAAATAGAGAAGTAAAAACGGAAGATAAATCTTTGATTTTAAACACTTTTAAATTTTTCAGATCCATAATGTTCCCTAGGATTAAGATAAGTTGCATACACAAGAAAAAGGACTTTTACCCTCTAATCCGAATACCCTCTCGTTGCATATAAATTGAAAAGAGTTGCATGGAAAAGATTTAAGGTAATCACTTTCTATATTGATTTTTCATTCCAGGCGCGGTAAGGGAAGGGGGTTCCGGGCAGCCTCCCCCCAATAAAGC
>ERZ840096.220-NODE-220-length-95897-cov-15.039857_pt1 | contig 95897 bp, 78 predicted proteins | sample MGYA00519878_ERZ840096 | MGnify/ENA primary metagenome ERZ840096 (study PRJEB31850, sample SAMEA3708865) | human gut metagenome | biome: human gut; feature: human-associated habitat; material: faeces | place: China | collected 2014 ...
TGCCCGGCGCGCCGATGCAGAGTAAGTTATTATTGTCTCCGGCAACCATCCGATGCGCGGCATAGAGCGCGTAAGCGTCCGGATCGTCCGGATGCTTTTTGACTTTGCCGAGGATCATGCCTTCCGTTTTGCCCGCAGGCGACAGCTCCAGAAACTCGCGCATTTCTTTCTCCGTCAGAAAACCAGACGTGCCATGCGTGCCGTCCGGGAGAATGTCAAAGCCGCGTGGGTCATGCGTGTATTTGTAGCCGGAGAACCAGATATAGCCCTTCTTCGTGATGAGGCAGATGATAAGGATAATCACCAGTGTCGTCACAATTCCAAAGCCGGTGAACACTGCGCCCCAGTTTTTGAACGGGTTCAGCACCCAGATGCTTTTGATCTCATCCTCACCGGTGTGAAAGGTCGATGCAATTCCAAGCCGCAGCGAATTGAGAAACATCCCATAAAAATACCAGCCGACGATCACGGCTGGCACGCGCATGGGCAGCTTGGCTTTGTTTCGGGCAAGCCAGCTTTTGAATCTCGCATCCAGTTTGTCCTCCAGCTTTTCAAGGAGCTTTGAGAGGCGGAACATCCAGAACACTTCCTTCCGATGTGTAAAATGGCAGGTCAGGCGGCGCGTATGGCACGGTGCTTCCGAGCAGCTCCCGCAGCGCCGATTCCGTAATGGTAAAGACACGCGCCTTTCCGGTCTCGCGGTAGCGGCGGTTCAGAACGGTTTCTACTTGCTCCGGCAGCGCGGCCAGCACGATTTGGGAGATACCATCCGAACGGGTCGTTTCTACCGCCGCGTCAATGCGCCGTAGATCCATGTCTGCTGCCATGACGAACGGAACACCCTGATATAGCGCGTCATACATCGCTCGATTCGCAGGCGGCGGAACGTAGTGCGACTTCAGGATGATTCTCGCCAGAAGTTCACGGTAATTTAGAACACCCATGATGCGGAGCTGCAAGCAGCCCGTGTCATTGCACGGCAGCAGAAACAGCGGCAGCTTCAGGCAGTCGTAGACCTCACGGTAGGATTGCAGGCGCGTGTTGTGGTCATCCTGTTCGGCACCCAGTTCGGCGAGGATATCCTCATAGCTGGACGCGGCGAAGATCAGGGCACGCTGTTTTGCAGGGATTGCCGCCGTATGATTTTGAAAGGCGGTCAGCTCATCCGTCAGCGCAACGCAGCCGATGCCGGGACTGACCCAGTGAACCGCGCACATGAGATCGCCTGTATGAACAAGCGCCGCCACGCGCGTGCTGCCCCACGGATTGGAGCCGCGGGTGCGGGCAATCATGGGAAGAAACATCGCCTGTTTGCATAACGCGGAAATGTCTGTCGTAAAGACAGAAACACCAGCCTGATATGCGGTGATCATCAGCTTTGCTTGCCGAATGCGGCGGATGGTATCGGCAGCTTTGTAAGCCGGAGCGACCGCGGCATGGAGTTTTGGAAAGGCGGCGTCGAGCAGTCGGTTCCCGGCGGCGGTCAGCGTGTAGGCTTGCGCGGGCTGATAGAGCTTTATCAGGCGGAGAATTTCAAGGTTCTGAACTTCTGACTTTGAGAAAACGTCGGCCAGATCTTTCGCCAGCACAAAGCGGCACCAGCGGAGAAAGCGCAGGATATCAAGGTCGCGGGTCGTAAAAATCATGGCAGTTCCCGTTTTCCTGTGAGGCACCGAAACTGCGCTTGCGCCGGTTCCGGCGCAACCACAATTTCGGTGCTTCTGCGTGACTTTTGGCTGCATGACCGATGGGTAGCCGTAGATGCCGGTTTTTTGTCGCCCGCCGGATGCTTCAAATTGCGAAAAAGCATGGAATTACAAGCGGTTTGACCCATCGGGTCTGTCCGAGCCTCAGACAAGGCAAAATGAAGTCGCAGAGCACAGGGTAACGGATGGCTCAAGGGGCCGGTATGCGATCCCTTTTCGATGGAATCGGAAGAACTCCTCAGAGGATTCCGGCAGCACCAGGCTGATATGGCAGACATTCTCCGCGCTGCGGCTGGACATCATGTGGACGGATAGATGGTACTGGTCGTCATCGTCAATGACCAGACCCTTGAGTGCATTGCTCACGGCTTTCCACCCTTTGTTGTCCTGATCGAATACATGCCGCCCGTCCACATCGCTGTGTTCATCGATCACCAAAAGCATCTGCTTGAAATGCAGGCGGAAATTTGTGCGCTGCATATACGCGGTCAAAAGCTGCCGCACAGTATCCGTCAGCCAAGTCGCGGGCATATACCGGCAATGCGGCAGAAGCGTGTCGATCTGCATATGCACCCAGCCCGCGCCCGCGATCTCGATGTGCCCGGACGGAAGCTGGAACTCCAGCCCGTCGCGCCGCCCGTATCCGCCAGCGCCCGGCATCTGTGTTTCGCAGAGGGCGCGCAGATAGAGCGTCGCAGACTCAAAGAAATATGCGGTTTCTTCCAGCGTGAGCTGCAATTTCTCGCGGCTCATTTTGCCGCCGTCAGAAAGTGCGGACAAAGCGCCTGCTTTCTGCGAGGCTTTGGCAATGACGGATTGAATCTTTTTTGTTTCTGCTGCAAATCGTTCTTCGTTCATGCTTCTCGTTCCTTTCTCCTTAACAAATCTGTTGGCGATGTGGTGATCGCATCGTATTCCTTCTGCGTGGCGTAGAACGCAATCGGCACATGGTTATAGCCAATGCACAGAAGCCCCTCGCCGCGGCGGAACCGTGTGATCTGACGGACTTCTTCCTCGGAGAGATTCAAGACGTTCTGAATCAGCCGCGCCTCCTGTTCCTTCATCTGCATGACGATCTTGATACGGCTGGAATCCAGAATGCCTTTGCCGTATTTACCGTTATCCAGCGAGAACAGGTCTTGCATACCCTGTGTGGATGTGATCGCGATACCGCCGAGGCCGCGGATGGTCTTGACCATTTCCTGAATGTAGCCTGCCGCCAGTGGGTTGGAGTTCGCGCCGACCAGCGACCATAGCTCGTCTGAGATCAGCGCGGAGAGCTGCCCACCGGCACCGGAGATGAGGTCATTTGCAATGTCCGTCGCCCAGAAGATACCGGGCAAAAGCAGATCGTCGGGCATACCGGATGTGTCAATGACGATGTATTTGTTATCAAGGTCAATTTCATTCCGGCTGCCCATCGCGGAGGCCGAGCCGGTCACATACCGCGCCAGCACGACGGCCAGATGCCGCGTATCCGCGCGCTCCTGCAGCACGTCGTACCAGTCTGCCAGCACAGGCATTCTGCGAAAACTCCCGTCCTCGTTCAGAACGGAAGCATTGTCAAACGTGATGCCGTACCGCCGGTAACACTCGACCAGCGATGTGTCCAGATAGTTCCGATCCTCATCGCTGAGGTCGCGTTTTTGCAGGCTGTACCAGATGATAAGCCGCGAAATTTTATCCGCCAGCACGGAATCGTCTCGGGAGGCAAGCCCCTTGAGGCCTGCGTAGGTGTCCAGTGATTTTCTGCGGATGGCCATGATATTCGGGCAGTCCGGCGAGGATGGGGACATTCGCAGATACAGTCCGCCGAGCTGCTCACACCGCGGGCGAAACTCGTGGCCTTTCTTCGGGATGATGTAAATGACGCGCTTGCCTTGCTGTCGTAAACGGCCGCCGACACATTGGAGCGTGAACGTTTTGCCCGCACCGGACGAGCCGCCGATCCAGATGTTGCCGTTCGTATATTTATAGTCGTCATAGGGGTTCAGAAAGACCGGAGAACGGTTGTACATATTGAGACCAAGGAAGATGCCGTTCCGGTCAGACAGCTCATAGGACGCGAACGGGAACGCTGCCGCCACGCCGCTGGTAAGCGCATTGCGGCGCGACTTGCGTTCAATGTCCGGGTCAAGATAGAGGATGGGGAGCATGGACAAAAACGCCTGCTCCTGCTTGTACTCACAGCGGCGGGCGATCATGTCCACCGACACACAGAGCTTTTCAACTGCCGTGACACGGTGTTCCAGCGTCTCCGGGTCACCGGCTGTGACCTCGATGAGCGTGTGCATATAATAAAAATCCTCACCCTGCCGGTTCATCACGTCCTTGAGGTACATTCCAGAGGCAATGGCGCTGTCCAGCTCCTCGAAGTCCTGCCGGGTGTCGGCAACGTCGCGCATCCGGCTGCGGTTCATCATGGTCTGCTGGGAGATCTTCGCCAGAATTTTTTCTTTGGATTGCTTGTCAAAGTGGAACGAAATGCTGACGCCCTCGCCGGCCTCGACCAGCGGAGCCAGCCAGCTTGCGCCGACGGTCGTGGAATACCCGTAGCCCGTGATGTAAAGATAGGCATGAAAAATGCCGTCCACTACAATGTAGTCCCGGCTTTTGGTGTCCACACTTGTGGGTGAGAGAATGTCTAAAATCGTTGTCGAGCCAGCCTCCAATTCGCTCAGGTCCGGCGTTTCCTCGCCGAACAGCAGGCGCTTGAGAAACGGCTGCTTCTTCGGCTGCTCCTTGACTGGCGGCTTCTCCTCCGGCGGCAAGCCGGGCGGCGGGGCATTTTTGTTCTTGCGGTTCTTTTTCAAGTGATGTGACCTCCTTGAAATAATTTGGGTTTTGGATATAATAGAATCAGAAAGGGGCGTTCGTATGAGCACATTATCCTTCAAAGCGTTTTGTATTGAATACTATGCCGCGCATATCGGGCGGCCCAGCAACGAGGTTTATGCGCTATTTGAACAAACGGGACTTCTGAAACTGCTCGACGAAGATTATGAAGATCTGCACGGCATGAGCATGGAATACCTGATGCAGTTCTTCGACCGATATCTGGAGGGCGCGGCATGATTTTGTATCACGGAAGTACGATGGAGGTTTCGCAGCCGCACATTCTCAAATCCGAAATCGGTCGTGATTTTGGCTTCGCGTTCTACACTACGGATATTCAGGCACAGGCTGAACGTTGGGCCAGACGCCGCGCCATGATCGAGAGCCGCCGCGCAAAGGCAGCGATTCAGCCGATCGTCAGCGTGTACGAATGGGACGAAGAAGCTGCAAAGCAGCTTCGGTTTTTGCAGTTCGACGGCGCAAGCATGGATTGGCTGGAACTGGTCGTTACTTGCCGCAGCCGAACAGACTATTCTCACAACTATGACATTGTTGAGGGCAAAATTGCAAACGACAACGTCGGCGAGACGGTATCCTATGTCATGCAGGGGATCATGCGCAAAGAAGACGCCATCGAGCGGCTGCGGTTTGAAAGAATTAACAATCAAATTGCATTTTGCACGGAAGCGGCTCTGCGCACGCTTCATTTTCAGAACAGCTATATCTGCGGGAGTGTGAATCCATGAATCACAGCACAACACGCGCAATGATTCTGCCGGAGATTATCCAGAAAATTATGGCGCACGATCATCTGAGCGAAGATGAAGCTCTGAAAGCCTTCTATTCATCAGCAACTGGTGCGTCCTTTGCCGATGACGAAACCGGACTTTACGGTCAGTCTCCAAATTATGTCTTTGGCTTGTATTTGGATGAAATGACTGCAGACAACAACTGATAGTATTTGTTAAAAAAGAATGCATAGGCTATAAAGCAAATAACAATCACAATATATGCTAGGGCAATTACGACAGCATGGTTGGGCTAAAGTATAGATCACGCGTTAGTTCAACGCAGATATCCAACAATAGCAGTTTTTGAGGAACGGATTCATCCGTTCCTCGTTTATTCTCCATACACCCCATGCACCTCCGTGGTCATGTCGAACACGCCCTCCGGGAGCTTGACACGCAGACTCGTTCCCTTGTTGATGAGTTCATACAAAAGCTTCAGCACGAAATCGTCCGTGTAGCGCGGCTCTAAGACCTCCAATTCGCAGATACCGTAATCCGTAGTGCTGTATCCGCAGGTACGGCAGGATGCCGTTCGGCTATGTTGACTGGAAGAAGAATTGCTCCATGATCCGTAGCTCATGCTGTGGCTGGCGTATTCGTAATCCGAATCGCCACAGTTCCGGCAATAGGCTTCGCGCCGGTGCTGCGAGGCTGAATACTGCTCCCAGCCTCCATAAGAATAGCTGTGGCCGGTTGCGTAGATGGTCTCGCGCTTGCTCTGACCGCAATCGCAGCTATATTCCCGGTAGCCGTTTCGCGTGCAAGTGGCATCATTTTCATAGTCCAGAACCCATGTATGGCTTCCGCAGTCCGGGCAAGTCCAAGAACCATACGAGCCGGAACCGTGGTCTTTATACACATAAGTCCCCAAATTCTGAACATAATGGCACTTGTAGCACTCATAATACTCCTGATGCCCTCTGGATGTATGCGTCGTGGAAACATAGGTGCCCTGCAAAGAATACTGCTTGCAGCTTGGGCAGGTGCCGACAATGCCGGTGGACGCGCGAGACACAGCTTTCGCGGGCGCTTTCATAATACCGGAATCAGCAAGAGTGGATGCGGCACCGTCGGCGTTCGAATACACGCCGTACAAATCGTAAAAATATCGGTCGCTGCGGTTGGAAGCCGCCCAATCATAGGTATAGAACGGCACCGTTGCTTCCGGGTAGCCGATGATGTAGGCGATATAGAGCGTGTCGCCGGAATCGGCTTCGCGCCAGAACGCATCCTCGCCGATGCTGTTCAGAACGGTTTCGCCGTAGTACATGGTCAGCGTAGAGAGTTTCGGGCAGTTATAAAAGGCGTGCTTGCCAATAGTCGGCGCGAGCGGCAGCTCGGCGGTGGTCAGGTTGACGCAGCCCTCGAACCAATACGCCAGATCTGGGATGGTCAGCGTTTCCACGTCCTCAAACCAGACCTCGGTGATCTGGTCGCGGACAGCTGCCCACGGCTGATCGCCCGCGCTGGTAAAGACCGGCGCTTCGCCGCTGCCGGAGATGGTAAGCCAGCCTTTGGAATCCAGCGACCATTTGATACTGCTGCCCGGAATTGTGCCACTGGTTGCAGCTTCGGCAGACTGCACGGTGATTTCTTCTTCCGGCGCGCTTTCGTAGTCTGTGTGTTCATCCGCTTCCGCTGCAAATGCAGCAACGGACAGGGAAAACACCATGCAAAGAGCCAGCACAAATGCGGTGAATTTCTTAAAATTCTTCATTATGCAGCCTCCTTTTCGTTCACGGCGGCGATGGTGAACACAATCGTCGCGGCGTTGATGTTCGTGACAGCTTCACTTGCGGAAACCTTTGCCTTGTAGCGGATGGCGAGATTTTTCTCGGCGGCGATTGCTGGAAACGCGCCGTCCACAAGCGTCAGACTGCCTGCGCCTTTCGTGCTACAACCATTGATGCTAAGTGCGATGCTGTTCTTGCTTGCCGTAAAATCGTCAAAATTGCCGATTTCAAACGTGCCCGCCTGAACATCTACCTTGGTCACACGAATTGCGCCGGTCTTGCCGGTGTTGGTGATTGCGGCATTATTTGCACAAACGACGTAGCCATCTACCAACGAGACAGGCAACGCGGCAGGAACCGTGCATGAGATTGGGGAAACCGTATTGACTACGGTGAGCGTCACCGGCACGCGCGCCTCGGTCGTTTCCGCTGCCGACGCAGGCACGGGAAGCGCAAAAATGAGCGCCAGCGCCAGAAGCAGCGCCGCCGCTTTCTGATAGGTTTTCAGCATGTCACTGCACCTCCTTCGGCCACAAATACGCTGTATGCAAGGTCAACTCCGTGTTCAGCGTGCCGATTTGCTTGCCGTCGCGATAAGCCGTAATTGTGACCGTGCAGTCCACATTGCCGAACTCCGGCGCTTCCAACAGCGTGAGCGTCGAGATGCTCTTGCCCGCAGCCAATTCAAATGCGTCGGCAATCAGCGCATTGTCTTTATTTCTGCGAATTTCTACCTTGTAGGTATCGCCCTTGCTGTTGTTTCTGAACTCGGCTTTCACGCTGCTTTCCACGACAAGCGCGTAAAGATGAGCAGGAGCAGTAAGAGCAATCTGGCTGTCCGCGACAATCGCGTTGAGCTGCTTCTGTGCTTCGCGCAGTCCGGAAACGTCGTAAAAAATGACTTCCGTTTCCTTGTGCTGCTTCGCACGTTCGGTGATACGAACCTTGATCGTGTCAATGACCGCAAGGGTGGAATCTCTGTCATAGATGACCTTGACCGCATCGTCCACACGCGCAATCACGACTTCCGGCATATTTGTGCCGTTGTTGCAATACACGGCTTTCGTGCCGCCACCCCAGACAAGCAATCTACCCTTGACGGTCACGTTGTCCAGCACGATTTTGCCGTCCGCCGCGCCGCAGCCGATGATGAGGTCGCCGTCCACGGTCATGTTCTGGAGCGTCACTTCGTCGGTGCGAATGAGAACGCTGCCTTTAATGTCCTTGTCGTAAGTGCCTTTGGACACAATGTAAGTGCCAATGATGTTGTAAAAAATCTGCGCAAATTCTGATCTGGTGATGTTGTCCAGCGGCGCGAGAATTTTTCCTCTGCCGTGGATATAGCCAGCACCTACCATCGAGCGCACATAAGGCAGCGCCCATGCGGAGATTTTGTCACGGTCAGAGAACGCAGACAGATCCGTTTTTGCGTATGCGTCATAGTCCAACTCTAACGCTCTTGCTACAACTGTCATTGCCTCCTGCCTGCTAATCGGTGCGTCCGGGACCATAGACGAGCTGGAACGTCCGTTATACGTCCCCATTTGCACGGCGAGCGCAACGTCCTTGTAATACCACTTGCTCTTGGAGACGTCCTTATACTGCGAAATGTCAGCGGTTTTGTAGCACCCGAACGAGCGGTTGATGATCGCGGCCATTTCCGCGCGAGTCATATCGCCGTTCGGGTCGATAATGGTGCTGGATTTGCCGTAAAGCAGACCGTTATCCACGGCTGCGCTCACGGCTTCGACATACCAAGCTGATTTATCGAAATCGCGGAAATCCGTAGCTTTGCGTGCAACGGTGTTTGCCGCCGATGCGCTGACCGCCAGCGACAGGCACGAAGCGACTGCGAGAATCATTGCGAGGATTCGTTTCTTTTTCACTTGAATACCTCCTTCAATCTGGACAGGGGAACGCTTTTGGCGTTCCCCTGATAGCAGGCGAGTGGATTAGACTGCATCCCAAGCGATAATGAACAGGACGCTTGCGATGGCGGTGTTAGTCACGGCTTCGCTGACCGGCGTAACGATGGCGTCATACGCAATGCCGATGCTGTTCGCGGAGGTATCGCCCACGCCGGACATGAAGCAGCCGTTAATCGCGTCGGTCAGAAGTGTCTGCTTGGAAGCGTTCTTGTCGTCGGTCATCTTCTTTTCGCCGTCGCCGAGGCGGAGGGAGAAGCCAAACTTGTTGGCGTTGACCTTTTCATGGGCGAGCGTGGCCTTGTCGCCGAACGCAGCCAGCGACCAGCCCTGCGCGGCTTCAATGCTCACAGAGTTGACCTTGACTGCACCAAAACTGTTGTTGACGATCTTGGCATCGGTCGCAGTAGAAACAGTGCCGTCAGTGCCGACAGCAATCGGAAGGACAGTGGGCACGGTCACGGACATCTTAGTAGCAGCCGGATCGCCGCCGATGCTGCCGTCAGCAGTGCTGGACAGAGTAACGGAAGAAGTGCCAGTGCCGCCAGAAGCGTCCACGGTGTTGGCAGCGGAAGCGGAAATGGCGAGGGATGCGAGCATACAAATTGCGAGAACGAGGGAAATAATCTTCTTGGTGTTTTTCATAGTTAAAATCTCCTTATTTTTGATAATCAGTTTTTGATGGTAATGTTGATGATTGCCCCGGCCGTGCCGATGATTTCGCCACTGACCGGATCAAGGTTGTGGAACATAGCTGTGCATTCGTATGTGCCAGCCGGAAGCTCCACGTCAAGGGCAGCACGTTCGATTTTGCTGCCCACTGGGATCGCTTTGCTCTGGTAGATATGTTCGCCGGTATCGTTGCGGATGAACTCGACCTGCTGGGGATAGTTGTTGATCGATTCGTTTACGATCATGACATTGCCCTCGGATGCGCCGTTTTCAAAATACGGCGCGGTGTTCATGGAAATGTTGATCATGCCTTCCGCGACCTTTTCGTTCAGTTTTTCCGCAATTTCTTCGGGCGAAAGGTTATCCCAGCCGCCCTCGACGGCGCTGGAATCGTAGACGATACCGGTTTGACCACGAGCGTCTTCTTTGGTCAGCGGCTTGCTGACCAGACGGGTGATAAGAAAAATGCCCGCGCCAATGGCACAGACGAGAAATGCGACGGCAAGCACAACGCGGATATTGAGCCGTGTCTGTTTTGGATGATCCTGATATACTTCGTACATGGAAACAGCTCCTTTGTATTTTGTTTTGTATGCTAGGGCGGAATACGATAGCGACACAGCAGGCGATACAGGTCGTCCGCCGTGCATGGGATTTGATTTCCGGGCAATTCGATACCTCCTCCGTCTGAATTTGAGTATAAAAAAACACGACCTTGTAAAAAGTCGTGTTTTTATAAAGTTAGCCGCGCTTCATCCGGCGCGCTGCCTGAGAAACTCCAGAAACAGGTCTTCGATTTCCTTGTCGCTTTTGAACTTGCTCAGGTACGGTGCAAAGCGTTTTCGGTCAAAGCTCAGCTTTTCTGGCGGTGCGGCTGCACGCTGCGCTTCTTTTGCCCGCGCTTCCCGCCATGCGGCGTAGATTGCCTGCTGATCCGCTGCCGGCGGCGGGCATTGCACCTGAATAAACGCGACAGTCTGCTTGTTCAGCGCATAGCCTTCGATCTGGCACATCTCGATAAACGCCGTCTGCGCAGACTCATCATAATCTGCAATCAAGTCAGCGCAGGCCAGATTCAGCTTCTTTGGCGCATTCTCCACGATCTCAGCAAGCGGTGGGATCAGCTGTGCCAGCTTGACAGCTTTGCGGATTTCATACTCTGTCACACCGAAAAACTCAGCTACAATTTTTCGCGCGTTGTACCTTTGGCGATTGTCGCCAAAGGTTTCAACTGCCGCATTTCGCTGTCCACAGCGGTTTCTTGCATCCAACAACGCTTTATACGCCTTACCGCGCTCAATGATCGTCAGATCCTGACGGCGCAGAAGATTCGTTGCAATCGCAATACTGATGGCACGCTGATCGTTGACGGTCATGACCGTTGCGGGGATATCCGTCCAGCCTGCCAGCTTTGCCGCCGCTGTGCGGTTATGCCCGGCCAGAATCTCAAATTCATCCGTTCCTGCGATGGGACGAACCAGAATCCGCTCATACAAACCGTTCTCCTTCAATTCTTCCGCAAAGGCTTCCAGCTTGGTGTGAGGGTAGGGGGTGAAAGCCGATATCGGCGGTAAAGAACGGGCGCAGCTTGCAGATCGGTACGTCACGAAATTGTGTTTCCGTCTGCGGCACCGGCATCTGAAAGATCTGCTCATACGCTGCATCGCCGGTCTGCTGCTCGGACGCCTGCTGGGTCGCACTCATGCGTTTGCGCAGCATCTCGTTCATATTCGCTCTAGCCAAGCCGCAGCACCTCCGAAGCGAGATTCCGATAGGATTCCGCTGCCGGGTTGCCCGGCTCGTAGTCCAGAATACTCATGCCGGCCATGGGGCATTCCGCAATACGGATGGTGTACTCGATAGGGCGGCCAAAGACGTGTAAATCGTCGCCGTAGACCTCTCGGACGCTCTGCTGTACACTCTTGCAAAGCTGAGGCCGTGACTGGTACATCGTCAGCAAAATGCCCGCAATCTTCAAATTCTGGTTGAAATGCTTCTGCACCGAACGTACCATGTCCAGCACATCCGGGATGCCTTCGGATGCGAGGAAGTGGGACTGCACTGGAATGATGCAGTAGGAAGTTTTTTTAAGCTTATTCTTTTCTGTTCCATACAATATCTCCTGTCGTGTTTTCCGCATGATTGACATATGCAGATTTGGATGCAATTCCATTTCGAGAGGTTTAATTGGACATAATTTGAGATTCCATATTTACATTATTAGAAGATGGAAATATTTTCTTCCAACAAATCTTCCAACAAACCAGAAAAAACGGAGCAATACGGTGCAATACTAAATAATTCCAAAATCGAAATAGGCATTGGTACTAAAGGGATTATTGGACATTTTATAACACGAACGGATACCATATAAAATTTAATTCTGAGTTTTGGTAATGACGAGGTCGGCAGTTCGAATCTGCCCAGCAGCTCCAGAAAAATCCTTGAAATCTCACGATTTCGAGGATTTTTTCTTTTTGTATCAAGAAAACCGCTATCGGTGCGGATGAGAACACTGCCCTTGATGTTTCTCCGGCGGAGCGAGGACTTTGCCGCTGCCGTGAATGTAGTCTGCGCCGGCCATGGCCTGAACATAGAGCAGCGCCCATTGTATGTTCCCATCTGGACGACCCTTGCGGCATCGTCATAGTCCCTGAAATCTGCAGCCTTGCGGGTAGTCGTATTTGCCGCCGACGCGGATACTGCCGCGAAAAATAATGCGAGGATTCGCGACTTTTCTTCACGTTGAATCCCTCCTGTTAGAATTTAAGGGGAACGCTTGCGCGTTCCCCTGTGCGATAGGCGATTGCACGGCTTGCTATCAGGCAGACAGCCTCAGAAATTACGATATGGAGTCTTCCTCAGCGGCGTACAGCCGGTTCCATCAACCGGGCTGATTGACCAGTCCCACAAACAGCGGCAGGCCGTCAATGCCGGTGATGGCGAAGACGAACGGGTTATCGAGTGTAAAATCGATCTCATCCTCCGGCCCCATCATCGCAGTTGCCTCAGGGGCAAGCACGGTATAGGCCGCTGCCTCGCATCCGTCCTCGTCGATCTTCACGCGCGCGGCGTGTTTGGCCTGCGTCAGTTCCAGCGCGGAGTCCGCCGTCGTAAGCGGCGTAAAATCGGACTTTCCGCCGTCCATCACATCCGTTATGCCGAGCTGCGCCAACGTGTCCAGAATGTCCAGATCGGACGAAACGTCAAATTTCGGCAGGCTCAGATTGACGATTGCGCGCTGCGTCTGCGACCATTCGCCGTTCGCGAGCAAAAAGCCCAGTGCGTCCTCATTCTGCAGCAGCGCGGTAGCGTCCGTGCCCTCGTCCGGCTTCAGCAGCCACATCTGGCCGCTGTTCTCCAGCGAAAGCCCAATGGCCGAGAAGCCGTCGCCGTAATATACCGTGTTAGAATCGCTGCTGTGCATGAAATCGACGGTCACATCGCCGTCCGGCGCGTGAAACACGTCCTGCGTCGTGGCAGAGCCGGAAAATTTGTCGCTCCATGACGCACGGTAATAGATCGTCGACACCAGCGCCAGCACCGTCGCGGGCGCAAGCTCCAGTCCGCTTGCCTGCTCGGTCAGCAGATTTCCGGTATGCTCGTTGATCCAGTCGCGCAGCATGTTGTTATACGCGTCAGTGCCCATTTCCCCGGAAAACGCGGAAGCATAGAATTCTTCTCCCAGCTTTTGCAGCGTTTCTTCATTGTAGGAGTATCCATCCCGCAGCCAGATCGAGTTTGCAAGCACGCTGGTCACGATCCCGTCGTCCCAGCTGTTTTCCGTCCAGAGCTGCGCGGTCTGCTTTTGAAGCAGCTCCAGAGACTCCGCGCCCAGCGCGTCCAGAATCTGCTGCCGCGTCTGGCCGTCCGTCACGGCGGCCAGCATGGAAAGCGCCATGTAGATATTCAGCGGCGAGCATACGCGGTTTTCCTTACCCGTGTCCTGCATCAGGGCCGGAATGCTGGTTGTGAACCAGTGCGTCATGGCGGCGGGGTCGGTCATATCCGCGGTCTTTTCCTGATAGCTTTCCCACCACGCGTCCCAGTCCTCGTCGTACTTTTCAGAGTCAAAGTTACCATTGCTGGCTGTATACTTCGCCTCGTTCGGATACTGCGCCATGGCAGCCTCCAACGGTGCGGCCAGCTGCTGCGTCGTCGGGTCGCCGATGCAGTCCGGCTGTTCCTCCGCTGCCGGGGTATCCGGAGCAGCTGCGCAGGCCGCCAGCGAGAACGCGCACGCGGCTGCAAGTAAAATCGCAAGAAGCTTTTTCATGAATGATCTCTCCTTTATCATAAAATGTGATCTGGTGATCTGCTTTTACAGACGCAGAAAAACGGTAGAAGTTGCACCCTCCGATTTTATGAATTTTGCCGACTTGCCTTTTTCCATGATTTGTGTACAATACAGATATAGAAATATTGTTTGGGAGGCTGTTTTATGGCTGTCGATACCGAAAAGACCCTGCGCAATCAGGTCTTGTATTCCATCTATGTCCGCAATTATTCCGAAGCGGGCACCTTCGCTGCCGTGCAGGCGGACCTCGACCGCATCAAGACGCTCGGCACGGACATCATCTGGCTGCTGCCCATTCATCCGACCGGCGAAAAGCACCGCAAGGGCACGCTCGGCAGCCCCTACGCCATCCGCGATTACCGCGCCGTGAACCCCGAATTCGGCACGCTGGATGATTTCCGGCATCTGGTCGACGCCATCCACGACCGGGGCATGAAGTGCATCATCGATGTAGTCTATAACCACACGTCGCCCGATTCCTGGCTGGCAGAGCACCACCCGGAATGGTTCTTCCACAAGCCGGACGGCTCGCTCGGCAACCGCTTCGGCGACTGGTGGGACGTGGCCGATCTGGATTACAGCCACAAAGAGCTGTGGGAGTACCAGATCGAAACGCTCAAATACTGGGCGCGTCTCGTCGACGGCTTCCGCTGCGACGTTGCGCCGCTTGTCCCGCTGGAGTTCTGGAAGCAGGCGAGGGAAGAGGTGGCCGCCGTCCGTCCCGGCTGCTTCTGGCTGTGTGAATCGGTCGAGCGCGGCTTCCATGTCGCCGCCCGCGCACAGGGCTTCGCAAGCCTGTCTGACGCCGAGCTCTATCAGGCGTTCGACGCGGGCTATGATTACGACGTCTATCCCTATTTCCGCGACTATCTGGAGGGCAGGATCAGCCTGACGCAGTACGCCGACCGGCTCGACGCGCAGGAATGGCTCTATCCCGATAACTACGTCAAGCTCCGCTTCCTCGAAAACCATGACCGTGCCCGTGCGGCCCATATCCTGCCGGACGAGAAAATGCGCCGGAACTGGACAGCGTTTCTGTTCTTCCAGCGCGGTCTGACGCTTGTTTACAACGGACAGGAGGCCGACTGCACGCACGTTCCGTCGCTGTTCGACAAGGACCCCATCAACTGGAACACCGGCCGCGACCAGTCCGCGTTCCTCGCGCGTCTGGCCGAGCTGAAGCGCGACCCGATCTTCGCGGAGGGCAGCTATACCCTCACAGCCCTGCCGCATGACGTGCTGCTTGCCGTATATGAAAAGGACGGCCGGCGCATGGCCGGTCTGTTCAGCCTGCGCGGCGAGTCGGTGCTTGTCCGCTTCCCCGCGCCGAACGGCGTGTACCAGAACTGCATCGACGGCAGTCCTGTTGAGATCTACGAGGAGCAGCTTGCCATAGGCGGCGAGCCCATCGTGCTCTCCCTCTGAAAATTTTTCCGGTTCCGGGAACAATCGGCGCGCCGCGCCGTCTAACCAATATCAATGAAACGGAGGAACTTCTCATGAAGAAACTGTATAAAAGCAATAACCGGATGATCTGCGGCGTCTGCGCCGGCCTTGCCGAGTATCTCGGCATCGATCCCACCGTCGTCCGCCTCATCTGGGCGGCCCTCGGCCTGACCGGCACGGGCATTCTGCTCTACATCATCGCCGCTCTCGTCATGCCCGAAAACATGGATGTGATGTAAGCTGGGTTATTCCAAAGGCTCCCCTTTATCCAAAGGAGGCTTTTGGGCACGTAAAACCGCTCCCACGGATGGCCCGGGGAGCGGTTTGTTGTCAGACTTGTTGTTATTTTGCAGCCTTGGCAGCTTTCTTGGCGGCCTTCTCACGCTCGAGGCGGGAGATGAACAGCGCGCAGGTCGCGTCGCCGGTGATGTTCAGCGTCGTGCGGCCCATGTCGAAGATCTTGTCAACGCCCGCGATGATCGCGATGCCCTCGACCGGCAGACCGACCTGGGTCAGAACCATCGCCAGCATGATCATGCCGGCACCGGAAACACCGGCCGTGCCGACGGAGGCGAGGGTCGCAGTCAGAACGATCATGGCCATGTCGCCGAGCGTCAGCGGAACGCCATAGCAGCAGGCGATGAAGACTGCGCAGACAGCCTGATAGATGGCCGTGCCGTCCATGTTGATCGTCGCGCCGAGCGGCAGGACGAAGGAGCTGACCTCAGGCTCCGCACCCATCTTGTTGCAGCACTCGATGTTGACGGGCAGCGTCGCATTGGAGGATGTGGTGGTGAATGCGGTGATCATGGCCGGGGCGATGCCCTTGAAGAATGCAAGCGGGCTCATCTTGGCGAGGAACTTGACGGACAGGCCGTAGACAACGACAACATGGACAATGTAGCCGATGTAGGCAACGCCGATGATGAGTGCCAGCTTGCCGATGATGTCAGCGCCGTTGACGGCGACAACGTTGGCCATGAGGCAGAACACGCCGATCGGGGTGAACTTGATGATCATCATCATGATCTTCATGATGACTTCTTCCATGCAGTTGATGAGCTCCGCGATCTTCTGTCCCTTCTCGCCCGCGGCCAGAACGCCTGCGCCGAGGAAAATGGCGGTGACGATGACCGGCAGCATGTCGGAGGAGACCATCGGCTGGAGCAGGTTGGACGGGAAGATGTTCACGATGACCTGCATGACGGACGGGGCTTCCTTCGCCTCATATTCCAGCGCGCCCAGATCTGCGGACGGCAGCGGGGTGAAGCTGCCCTTGAAGAGATTGACCAGCACGAGGCCGATAACGACGGCCAGCGCGGTCGTAATCATGTAATACACGAAGGTCTTCAGGCCGACGGAACCGACGCGCTTGAGGTCCTTCAGGCTGATGACGCCGTCAGCGATCGAGAACAGGACGACCGGGACGACCAGGAACTTCAGCAGGTTGACGTAGATCGTTCCGATGGGCTTGATCCACTCCGTGGTGAAATCGCCGAGACCGGCGAACGCGAAGATGAGACCGGCGGCAATACCGGCAAGCATACCGATAAATATCCATGCCGGCAGACTGAGTTTCTTCTTTTCTTTCATACAGATCTCCTTTTCTTTTTTTGAGGACATTCCTCAGATTGCATTCAATATACCATAAAACGGATAGGCGGTAAAGGCAATCTGCTCAATCTTAACGAAATCTTAACACCATAAATCAGGCATAATGCACAAAACATACAGAAATAGCAGGAAGCGCGCACGCTGCGCGCTTCCTGCTATGTAAAAAACAACGGTCAGTCTTTGACTTCGCGGATGGAGATGAAGCGAAGCTGGTTGAGGGGCTTGCCAGTCCTGTCTGCGACGATGGCCATGAGCATGGCGGCAGTCTTGTCGGGGACGTCGTGCAGCGCGATCTTACCGGCGGAGCCGGGCGCGGGCGCGTTCTTTGCTGCGGGAGCAGCGGGCGCGGCCGCGGGAGCTGCGGCAGGCGCAGCAGTATTCTTACGGTTGATGATCGCACCGGCGATCTTCGTGACGAACATCAGAAGAATGAGGCCGAAAAAGACGACGGCCATGCCGAGCACAACGATCAGGGCGGCGGTACCGATGGGGATCTTCTCCATGGCGGTATTGATCAGAAACATAGTTCTTCCTCCTCACAGGGCGCCGAAGCGCCATGATTTTTCAGGGCTTATTATACAGCAGGAGTACGTTAATTTGGCGTTAAAGAAGAAAACCAGAAAAGGGCTTGCAAAGCGGAAAAAATATGCTATAATACAGGCAGGAAAGTAAACAAGGCGGGTCGGTTCGCCCGGCATGGAACGGATGCCGGAAGCGGAATGGGGTGCAAATCCCCGCGAGTGGGTCACTGTGATGCGCGCACGCCGCGCTCAGTCAGATACGTCAGAACCAGACCTGTGCTCCTGCCGTCACCGGGAGTCTATGGACGAATTTTTTGTCCGCACGGCTGGTGGCTGTGCGGACTTTTTGTCTGGCGCTTTTCCTCCCCCGGAAAGCGCCGTCCGGAAAGCTGCACAACCCATGTGCTTTCCGGGCAGTCTGCGCAGATCCCCCTCTGCGGTGTGCTGTCAACAAAAAGAGCCCCCTTCGGCGTTGGGAACCGCCGAAGGGGGATTTTTTGCGATGAAATAGCGATAGGAAGGTTATGTCCGGCAGCGGGAGCCGGCCGTTTCCAGCAGGATCTGCTGCATCTGCGGCCATTGCGCTTCCATGTCCGCCGCGAGCCGCAGCTGCGCGCGGCAGCGGTCGAGGTTCTGCGTTGGCCGGTCGATCTTGAAATAGACATCGCCGTCCAGATAGTCCTTCAAAAAGCGCATACCAAGCTCGATCGTGATGATCTTTGCGCCAAGCGGCAGGACGCTGATCTCATTTTCTGTCAGTGCGTGCCCGCAGGCGTCAAGATAGCCCTCCAGAAATGCCCGGTAAAGATCAAGACGCAGGAAGACCTTCGAAAGATCCGTCTCATCCTCTGCAGCCGAGGACGCGCCGAAGCGCACAGCGTCGCCAAAGTCATAGGCCGAAAGCCCGGGCATGACGGTATCGAGATCGAGCACGCTTCTTGCAAGGCCCGTTTTTTCGTCCAGCAGGACGTTATTGAGTTTCGTGTCGTTGTGCGTCACCCGCAGCGGCAGCGCGCCGCTGCGCAGCATCCGGCAGAGCGTGCTAAGCTCCTGCTCACGGGCGGAAATGAACGCAAGCTCCGGCCCGGCCTCCCGGACGCGGCCGCAGGCGTCGGCCTCCACTGAAGCGCGCAGCTGGCAGAGCCGGTCCTCGGTGTCGTGAAAGCGGGGGATCGTCTCGTGGAGCGTGGCGGCGGGGAAATCGGCCAGCGCCTGCTGGAACTTGCCGAAGGCGACCGCCGCCTGATAAAAGTCGTTGCAGTCGCGCGGCGCCTCGAGACTGAGGCCGCCGGAGATATAATCATAGGCCCGCCAGAATTCCCCCTGTGCGTCGACGGCATATTTTCTGCCGCCCCTGGCTGTGCAGAGGCGGATCATTTCCAGTCCGGTGTTCTTCTTTGCGATAAAGCGCGAAACTGCGTCAATATTCTCGATCAGCTCCTCCGGGTGCCGGAACGCGACGCGGTTGATGCGCTGGAGCGTATAGACCCTTCCGCTGCTGCAGGTGACGCGGAAGGTGCGGTTGATATGGCCGTTTCCAAACGGCTCGCAGGAGACGGGCGTTCCGTCCAGACAAAACTGCTGTAAGACCTGTTCCATACCTGATCTGACCTTTTCTCTTTGCTGCGCCCTGTAAACAGGACGTTCCTTCTATTCTATCCGTTTTGCCCCCAAATTGCAACCTCCAAGGCAAAAAACGCGCCCGGCTTTGTGAGAATACAAGGCCGGGCCTAGGGTGTATCTGAAAACTCATGATGTGACCGGCAGCGAGGGATTTTTGCGTTGCGCAAGACATTTTTTCGCAGGAATACTGACGTATTTCAAGGAAAAATGACGCGGCGCACCGCAAAAAGGCCCGCTGTCCGGGTGCGTTGGGAGTTTTCAGATACACCCTAAATAGCGCCGCAAAACGCACCTGATTCGCAGGGGCGGACGACTCTGTCCGCCTGCACGAAATGTCTCATGCTTCAAAAATCTATGGCAAAACCGAAGGCACAAGCTCATTTCGTTGCAGGGGCCGATGCCTGCATCGGTCCCTGCAAAACACATACGCCAAAGGCGCTTGTGCTCAGATCTTCTTTTTATCCGGCAGCAGATTCGTCATGCTCTTTAAGCTGATGGCGAGCGTAGACGCGTTGTGCAGGAGCGCCGAGGTCGTCGGAGGCAGGAGTCCGGCCACGCCGAAGACAATCAGACCAAGGTTGAAGCCGACAATGAAGCGGTAATTGCGGTGGATGCGGCCCATGAGGGCCTCACTGATTCTGCGCAGCGTGACAAGCTCGAACAGATCCTCCGATGCGATGGTGATGTCGGCGATCTCCCGCGCGATAGCCGCGCCGGTCGAAATGGCGACGCCCGCGTCGGCCTCAGACAGGGCAGGGGAGTCGTTTACGCCGTCGCCGATCATGATAACGGTGCGGCCCGCAGCCTTTTCCCGGCGGATGAACGCGGCCTTGTCCTCAGGCAGGACCTCGGCGTAGAATTCGTCCACGCCGACCTCTTCCGCGACGGACGCGGCAGTCCGGCGGTTATCGCCGGTCATCATGACGACCTTGCTGATGCCGCAGGCGTGCAGCGCGCGGATAGCGTCCTTTGCCTCGGCGCGCAGCGGGTCGAAGATGCAGATGACGGCGGCAAGCTCGCCCGCGATGCACAGATACAGATGGGAATACTGCGCGGGCAGGGAATCAAATTTTTCCCGTTCGTCCTCCGGGATGGTGCAGCCCTCGTCTTCAAAGACGAAGTGCGCACTGCCGATGAGCACCTTTTTGCCCTCGACCATGCTGGAAATGCCGTGCGCGACGACATACTGCACCTGCGAATGGTATTCCTCGTGCTTGAGCCCCTGCTTCTTGGCCTCCTCCACAACGGCGTTGGCCATCGAATGCGGGTAATGCTCCTCAAGGCAGGCGGCCAGACGCAGCATTTCCGTCTCCTCATGTCCGCCGAAGGGCACGATCTGCGCGACCTTCGGCTCAGCGTAGGTCAGCGTGCCGGTCTTGTCGAACACCACTGTATCGGCCCTTGCCACGGCCTCCAGAAAACGTCCGCCTTTGACAGAAATATGATAGCTGCTGCTCTCACGCATGGCCGAGAGCACCGCGATGGGCATGGCCAGCTTCAGCGCGCACGAAAAGTCGACCATCAGAACAGCCAGCATCTTCGTTACGTTGCGCGTGACGAGATACGTCAGCGCCGTGCCGCCCAGCGTATACGGGACCAGCCGGTCGGCAAGGCGCGCAGCCTTGTCCTCGGCAGTGGACTTGAGCTTTTCCGATTCCTCGATCATGTGCACGATGCGGTCGTACCGGCCTCCGCCGAGCGCCTTTTCCACGTTTACAATGCACTCGCCCTCTTCCACGACCGTCCCGGCATAGACATAGCTGCCCTCGCGCTTCGGCGCGGGCATGGACTCACCGGTGATGGACGCCTGATTGACCGTCGCCTCGCCAGAGACGACCTTGCCGTCGAGCGGAATGAGATTGCCTGTACGCACGATCATCCGGTCGCCGGGCTTCACATCGCCGATGGGGACGAGCAGCTCGGTTTCGCCGGACTGCAGCCATACCTTGTCGACGTTCAGCGCCATCGCACCGGCCAGATCGGCGACAGACTTCTTGTGCGTCCACTCCTCCAGAATTTCACCCAGCCGCAGCATGAACATGACGGAGCCTGCGGTGTCGAAGTCGCCGCGCACCATCGAGACGGTCACGGCCGTCGCGTCGAGCACGGCGACAGATAGTTTGCCGTGCAGCAGGGCACTGAGTCCTGCGCGGATGTATTTGACCGAGCGGAACAGCGCGATGGCCGTCTGCACCGGAACCGGCAGAAACAGCCGCGAGAACGCGCGGCGGCAGACAGTAAAAACAAGCTTGTCCTCATACTCGCGGTTGAGCGCGCGGGACGTATGCTCCGGCAGGCGGGAAAGCGCCCGCTCTGACATGAACGAGAACGACGCGAGCGCCCGCACGATATCCATGCGCGGGCAGGTATAGGTGATGACGGCGTCCTGCGTCCGGTCGAAGACCTTGACGGACACGACACCGGCAACGCCCTTCAGATCATATTCCAACAGATCCGCTTCGCGCAGCGACATCCGGCGAAGCGCGAGATGCACGCGCATACGCCCGGGCGTCTCATGCAGAATGTTACACTTCATATGCTGATTTGTACCTCCGAAAAACAGAAGAGCCGCAAAAACGGCTCTTCCTTTGCAAACCTAACGGGCTTATTCCGCGTCCGAAGCGGTATCCTCGATCACCTCAGGTGCAGCCTCGGCAGCGCGGCGGTCGTTGATGGCCTTGGCGTCTGCGTAGACATCGTCCGCACCCTCACGCACGGTCGTCACGGCCTGCATGACGCAGTCCTTGGCGCGCAGAACGGCTGCGGTGGTGTGCGCGTAAACGCTCTTTGCTTCCTTGCTGCTGAGGATCTTCAGACCGGCGGTGCCAAACAGAACGCCTGCCGCGAACAAACCAAGATGTTTCATAAAATGTACCTCCTGTTCTGGATTGCTGCCGCACCCAATGTTAGATACGGCTAACAAAAATTAGACACATTTAATTTTCAGCGAGATAATACCACACATTCCCTGAAAATGCAAGCCCATATCCGTAAAAAAACTATGAATTGTGCGAAAAACGCAGCCCTCGAAAGGGCTGCGCTCTGGTCAGTCAGTCCGCGATCAACGCGGCCATGTCCGCGGCGCTGATCTGATAGACCGCACCGTCGATCCCGTTTTTCTGCAGCGCGTCCAGAACGGCGGCCCGGTCATACCGGCAGCCGGTGAGCGCGCCGGTGATCGCCTCGGCGGAGAGCGTGGAGAAGAAATCGCCCCAGACGGACGCACTGCGGATCACGCCGCGCTGCACGTCCAGCCGGAACGTGAGCTTCCCGCCGGGAAAGCGGCCTGTGCGCTCAAGATTGAAGCGCGGATTCTTGCCGTAGATCGCGTCCCATGCGGCGAATTTCTCCTGCGCCAGCTGGTTGATGCGCGCGTCGTCCTCCGGAGTGACGGTATAGGTATCCGTGCTGCCGCGCATCAGATGGCGCACCATGCAGGATTTGAACTCCTCCACAGAAAGCCTGCGCGGCAGATGCTCGGAGATATTCGTCACGCGGTCGCGCACGGATTTGATGCTCTTGGAGAGAATTTTATAGGGGTCGACCGTGGTGGACGCGACCATCTGCTCGATGTTCGTGTCATAGAGCAAAGAGCCATGGTGCACAATACAGTTGCCCAGACGGTACTGCGCGTTGCCGGAAAACTTCTTACCGTCGATCAGAAGATCATTGCGGCCGTTGAAACTGGCATCCGCGCCCAGTTCACGCACGGCATCCACGACAGGTCCAATGTACTGGGCAAATTCGATCTGCTGGTCGGGCGAATGCTCGATAAATGTGAATTGCCAGCCGCCGAGATCGGTGTAGATCGTCCCGCCGCCGGACATACGGCGCACGAGATGGATCCCGTGCGCGTCGGCATACGGCTTGTTGATCTCTTCGAGAATATTCTGGTACTTGCCGACCATCAGCGTCGGCGTTGTGCGCCAGAAGAGGAAAACCGTATCGGGCAGGCGCTTTTCCGTGGCAAAATAGTTCTCAAGGCCAAAATTATAGTAAACGTCGGTCGAACCCGTCTCAATATAGATCATGCACGTCCTCCAGCGCCTCCCACGCACGGTAGGAGCTGCGGGCCAGAGGCGCGGAGGCCACATGGCGGAAGCCCTTACTTAGCGCCAGCTGCTTATAGCGCGCAAAATCCTCCGGCGTTGCGTACCGGTCGAGCTTCCAGTGCTTTTCCGACGGCTGGAGATACTGTCCGATCGTCAGAATGTCGCAGCCGGTGGCCAGAATATCATCCATGAGGACCGAGATCTGCTCGTCCGTCTCGCCGAGGCCGACCATGAATCCGGTCTTGGTCAGGATCGTCGGATCCTTTTCCTTTACATAGCGCAGAACGCCCAGCGTCCGCTCATAGCCCGCCTGCGGGCGGACGGCCTTCTGAAGCTCTTTGACCGTCTCAATATTCAGATTGAACACATCCGGATGCGCGGCGATGACAATGTCGGCGGCCTCATGGCTGCCCTTCATGTCGCTCGTCAGCGTCTCGACCGTCGTGCCGGGGCACAGCGCGCGGATGGCGCGGACGGTCTTCGCAAAGTGCTCTGCGCCGCCGTCCGGCAAATCGTCGCGCGTCGAGCAGGTCAGAACGACGTGGCGCAGCCCCAGCTTTTTTGCCGCCTGCGCGACGTTTTCCGGCTCGTCCGGGTCGGGGGGCAGGGGCTTGCCGCACGTGACGTTGCAGAACCGACAGTTGCGGGTGCAGACATCGCCGAGGATCATAAACGTGGCGGTGTGCTTCTGATAGCACTCGCCGAGATTCGGACAGTTTGCCGCCTTGCAGACCGTGTTGAGCTTCAGATCGCGCATCAGCTCCGCAACCTCGCTCACGGCCTGCTGGTTATAACGGACGCGCAGCCATTCAGGTTTCCGTTCCATTCCGTCTCCCGCCTTTACTTCGTTTCGACGATCGCGACCGGGGCCAGCGCGTCGATGGTGTCGCCCTCCTCGCACAGCTGACGGCGCAGAATGCCGTCCTCCGTGGCCTCGATCTGGTTGACGACCTTGTCCGTCTCGATCTCGTACAGGGCGTCGCCCTTGTGGATCTCGTCGCCCTCGTCCTTGAGCCAGGCGCACAGAACGCCGCTCTTCATTTCGGGCTGCAATTTCGGCATAACAAGCTGCTTTTCCATAATCAAATGCTCCTTTTCATTACATCAGACAATCCAGTAATTCTTCCGCCCGTTCGCCCGCAAGCGTCCGGCAAAGCTCCAGAAACAGCGCCGGATCGAGCCGGACGCCGTTCAGCATGGCGCACAGCGCCTGCGCGTCAAGCGCGTCAGAGCGCACCTCGGCATTGCGGAGCAGGCCGCGCCTGGCCTCATACCGCACAAAAATCGGTTTCCCGGCAAATTCGGCACTCTTTTCATACGTAAAGGCCGGGGTCTTGCCCCACGTCCAGTCCCACGCATGATAAGTCTCATCCGCAAGCCTCCGTACCTCGGCCAGCTGCGGCTCTGTCAGCCGGATCTGCTCCGAGCCGGGCGGCAGCAACTGCTCCGCCATCCGCTTTGCGAACGTGACGATCTCGCAGTCGTCCTTGAGATAAGGGCGCAGATTCGTGACCGTACAGATGGCCGATTCCGTTCCCTTGGAGCAGAACGCGTCGTTTTTCCTGCCGGTCGTGATCTCATCTAGCAGCGACAGGTCGGAATCAAACAGCAGCGTCCCATGGTGCAGGACGCGCCCGCCCGCGATCTTCTGCGCACTGCCGGAGATTTTTTTGCCGTCCACGGCGATATCGCAGGTGCGGTTTTTCTGCGCCGGAACGCCGAGCGCGTTCAGCGCCCGGATGACCGGCTCCAGACAGCGGTCGTAGTCGAGCGGCCCCGTCTGGTCGGATATGAGCGTATAGTTGAGGTTCCCAAGGTCATGATAGACCGTCCCGCCGCCCGACATCCGGCGCACGACGGGAATACCCCTGTCCAGAAGCGCACGCATATGCACCTCCCGGCAGATATTCTGATAGCACCCGACGACGACAGCAGGCCGGTTGCGCCACAGCAGCAGCACATCGCCCTCACGGTAGGTGCGGAACACATAGTCCTCAAACGCCTGATTAAAAAACGGGTCATGCGATGTTGTTTCGATTTGAATCATGCGGAAATCCTTCCGTTTCTGATTTCTTTTTTTATTTTATCACAGGTATCCACAAAAAACAACAGAAAGCTGCGGGCGCGCACCGAAAGCCTTCCCCACTGGGGAAGGTGGCCCGAAGGGCCGGATGAGGGCCGGGGAACAGTTTCAATTTTTGGAAATCTCAAGCAAAATACAACTGCCTCAACCGCATCAGTCTGCTCCGCTTCGCTCCGCAGCCAGCTTCCCCGGAGGGGAAACCTTGCCGCGTTCCCGCAGCCTCCGCATCACGCTCGGGTAGCGCGACGCGTCCGTGTGCGGCAGGAATCTGGCCGCCTGCATATTCTCTACGAATTTTTCCATCTCCCCGAACTGCACATACGTCGCAAGCGCGCGGATCTGATCCAGCCGCGCCCGGCAGCCCGTATCCAGCAGCAGGCGTTTTGCGCCTGCGAGGGAGGAGTTGCCGAGAATTTTGAATTTTTCGCGCGGCAGATCGGGGTACAGACCGACCGTGATCGCGGATTCCAGATCATAATGCGTCCCGAAGCCGCCTGCGAGATAGAACGCGCCGATCTCCGACGGACTGACGTTCACGCTTTCCAGAAGCGTCGCGACCATCGTATGCGCGGCGGCCTTGCAGGTCAGAAATTCCCCGATGTCGTCCTGTGTAAAATAGAGCGGCACATTGCCGTCGTAGGCGTAGATGATGGCCGGGACGTTGCGCTGTCTGGTGTCGTCCCACACGTCGCGGATGCACGGCGAGGCGCTTTTCTGCAGATTTCCCGCCGAATCGATCCAGCCGGACAGAAACCCCTCCGCAATCAGATCGAGAATGCCGGAGCCGCAGATGCCCTTCGGCGCGAGACCCCCGACCGTCTCGTACCGGAGCCGGTTGTCAGGCCCGATTTTGATGCGGCAGATCGCGCCCGGCTCGGCGCGCATACCGGATCTGCTGACCGCGCCCTCAAGCGCAGGCCCGGCGGCTCCCGCTCCCATGAGCAGAAATTCCCGGCAGCCGAGCACCAGCTCGCCGTTTGTGCCGATATCGAGAAACAGCGCCAGATCCTCCCGCGTGTCGAGATCCGTCATCAGAAGACCGCTCGTGATATCGCCGCCCAGATAATTTGCGATCGCGGGCATACAGAAAATATTCCCCGCGATGGGAAGTCCAAGCTCCGATGCGCGCAGCACGCCGGGGTCAAAAAATACCGGCGTATAGGGACTCTGGAACACCTGCCACGGGTCGCAGCCGAGGAAAAAGTGCAGCATCGTCGTATTGCCGCCGACCGTCATGGCCGAGACAGCCTCCGGCGGAACACCAGCCTGCGCGCAGCAGCGCTCGATCATCTGCCGCACGTCGTCAAGCGTCAGCGCCTGAAGCGTGTGCAGATTGTCAGGGTTCTCCTTCACGGCCAGAATGCGGTCGAGGATGTTCGCGCCGAACTGCGTCTGGCTGTTGGTACAGGCTGCCTCCGCAAGCGTCTTCCCGGAGAGCAGGTCGACAAGCTCCATCTGCATCGTCGTGCTGCCGATATCGAGGCAAAGACCATAATTCCGGTCTGTCGTGTCTCCCGGCTCGACGCGCACGACATCCGTCCCGCCCGCACCCGGGCAGAGCGTCACCGTAACGCGATAGCCCGCCTCGTGCAGCACCGGATACAGCTGCTGCATACACCCGAGCGTCAGACGGCAGCCCTCCGGCAGCGCGGCCAGCAGCCGTTCCCGCGCGGCAAGCGTATCTCCGGCGGACGGCTCCGGCAGCGTCAGATATCGTTTTTCCGTCAATGCGTTCATAAAGACTCCTCACGCCCGGCTTCCCAGCAGGAAGCAGAGGATCCCGTAGCCGTGGGCAAGCAGGTCGAAGACCCACCGGTTCGCGTCGACGCTGCGCTCGCCCATATCGATCACGGCGGTCGCTTTTTTCAGCCGCTTCGCCGTTTTGTAAAGCCTTCTGTCCTGATGCCCGTGCGCCTCTCCGGCGCGCATCCAGCGGTCAAAAATGCCGTCCAGATACGCGTGGATCAGCAGCTCCGTGGCCATGGAGCGCTCCGTAATGTGCAGCTGCGCGCCGTGCTCCGCCGCGTAGCCGTCCAGAATCATGCGGCTGAGCGGCAGCGAGCCGTTGCCCCGCTGCCGCAGATAGGCCATAAGCGCGCCGTTCGTCGTCAGATGCACGGCGCGGTCCGTATAGGAAAGCTCTACGCCCTCCGGCAGCCTCTGTGTTTCCATGCAATGCGCTTCCTTTGTTTTTTCTTATCTTACCACATCCCGCGCAGCCGCGCAAGGCTTCCCTTATCCTGCGGAGCATGGCACGAAAATGCCCGGACGGCAGCGCGTCCGGGCATTTTGTCAGGTCTGCTCGTCAGAAATGGGAGGCTGCGGCTCCTCCGGCGGTGCAGGCTCCTCGTCAGGGGGAACGGCTGTGCCGGGGTCTTCCTCAGCGGGAGGCGCAGACTCTTCCGGGTCCTCGACGGGCGGCTCCTCCGGAACGGGTGCCGGGCAGGCGGGCGTCTGGGGCTGATCCCAGTAATATTCGCCCGTCATATCCTCGTCATAGCGCAGCCGGAGCGTTCCGCCGCCAAGCAGGTCGCGCAGGATATCGACGTGGCAGTAGCCGCCGTCAAGCTGCATGATGTTCCAGTAATAGCTTTCGCTGCCGCGTATACCGCTGACGGTCTGGCAGGTAAGGCCCGCCTCATCGCACAGCAGCTGCCAGCTCTGCGCCATGCTTTTGCTGTCGGCAATGCCCTGGCAGAGCGCGGAATAGACCGGGGTGCGGCTGGTGCCCTCCTGATATGGGAAGCGCTCGGCCAGATACGTAAACAGCAGCGAGGCCTTTTCCGTCTCACTCGTGCAGTAGCGGACATAAATTTCCGCCGCGCGCAGACTCTCGGATACGTCCTGCTGCATACTCCGCAGCTCCAGCCGGGAGGCCGGATAGTCGAATACCAGCTCCACAATGCGGTTGCGGGCGTCAGCCGGATAGGACGTGACGGTCAGCTCCGGCTGCGCGGACTGCTCCTTCAGATGCGCGCCGCAGTAATCCTGCACAAGCGCCGCATAGTCGGGCTGGCCCGGATAGGTCGCGTAGAGCGTCAGATGGTCGTCGTAATTCTCCAGCGCCTGACACAGCAGACGCTTTGCCTCCGACTCGCTGCCGACATATTCGATCTCGTCCAGCGGCGTGCGCACATCGCGGAACGTGATATCGATCCTGATCTCGTAATAGGCGACGATCAGCGTACAGTCGTGCGTGATATAGTCGATGGCGTACGCGCCGATCGGATCCTCGCGCGAAAACTCGTACACGGCGGCGGGAAGATCCTCCTCGACGTCGCCGGAATATTGGCTCGTATGGATCACGCCATGCTCCACGCCGTTCTGCACGAGCGTCCGCAGGGCGTTCTTGAGCGACTTATAATCGCGAACCGTCAGCACGTCGCTCTGCGGCTCGGCCTTTGTGCCCGTGTTGTGCGGGGTCACAAGGGTGTAGGAGGACGGGACCAGCCTGCTGCACCCGCACAGGGCTGCCAGCAGCAGAGCAAGCGTAGCCGTCATCATCCAGCGTTTCAAAGCAGCCCCTCCTTGCCGTTATAATTCCTCACCCGAGACGCGGAAGCCCTCGCCCAGGACCTGGTGCGCGGGAAGCAGGATCACAAACGCGTCCGGATCGATCTCACGCACGATGGATTTCAGCTCCGGCAGCTCCTTCTGCCGCACGGCGGACATCAGCACGGGCCGGGGACTGCCGGTATAGCTGCCGCTGCCCTCCAGTACGGTCGCGCCGCGGTCGAGCCGGGTTCCAATCTGCTCGGAGACGGTCTGGTAGTGCTCGGAGATGATCAGCGCGACGGTCGAATGATCCAGCCCGTAGAGCAGCTGATCCATCACGAACGACGATGCCGCCAGCGGAAGCGCACTGTAGAGCGTCTTGGACAGATCGTGGAACACGATGCCGGTCAGCGTGATGATGAACAGGTCGATCGCCAGCATGACCTTGCCGAGACTGGCCGAGCGGAAGCGGCGGCGCAGCAGTCTGGCTGCGATATCGGAGCCGCCCGTCGAGCCCCCGGACAGGAACACAAGGCCGATGCCAAGCCCGACGAGAATGCCGCCATAAAGGCTGTCGAGCAGAATTTCCGTTTTCGGCGCGGGGATAAAGGCGAACAGATCGATGAATACGGAGCTCAGCAGCATCCCGGACAGCGAACCGAACAGAAATTTTCTGCCAAGCTTCTTTGCGCCGAGGACAAACAGCGGTACGTTCAAAAGCATGGTGATCACGCCGATCTGGCCGAAGCCCAGAAGCTCGCGCAGGACCATCGCCAGACCGCTCATGCCGCCGACGTTCAGATTGTTCGGCTCCAGAAACAGATCGAAGCCGAGTGCGAAAATGGCGCTGCCAAGGGTGATCTTCCATCCCATCTGCCAGATGGTCTTGAGCGTTTCACGTTTCAAACCGTCGTCCTCCCGTACTTCTTTTTTATCAGATATCCAGCTTCATCTGTGTTTCGCCGACGTCCTCTCCGCGCAGGAGCGCGCCTGCGGCGGGCAGCGTCCGGGCCGAATAGCGGCCTACGTTGCTGAGCGGTGTTTTTTCCAGCTCCGCGGCCGATTCGATGGCGGCCTTTCGCTTCAGGCTCATCACAGCGACGCCCTGCGTCGCGCGCGTGGTCTTGGCGGAAAGCTGCGCCGTGGAGAACACGAGCACGCGCCCGTCCGTTGCGCGGATGACGATCTGCTTTTCCTCCGGCAGATCGATCACGGCCCGGAGCGGGCTCTTGTCGGAGTATGCGCCCGTCAGCCGCTTGCGGTTGGATTTGGTGTCATAGCAGCTCGCAGCGACCTTCGCCGCCTTGCCGTTTTCAAAGACGAAGAGCAGATTGCCCTCGTATTTTCCGGGGAAAATGACCGTCAGGAAGCTCTCGCCCTCATCGAAGCCGAGCTTACCGGGCAGGAAATCGCCGAGCGTGGAGGCTTTTCCGTCGGCAAAATCGGAAATTTTCGTCTTGTAGACCTGATATTTGTCGGTAAAGACCAGCATCTCCTCACTGTTCTGCGCCGGGCGGGTCAGAAGCAGGCTGTCGCCCTCCTTGAATTTCTGTTCGCCGGACATCCGCAGCGACTGCGCTGTGATCTTCTTGAAATAGCCCTCGCGGGAGAGGAAGACCGTGACGGGATAGTCGTTTTCCGGCTCGTCGTCCGGCTCCTGCGGAAGCTCGTGGTCATACACAAGGGTCGTCCTGCGCTCCTTACCGTATTTCTGCGCGACCTGCTCCAGCTCCTTGCAGATGAGCGCCTGCACCTTTTTCTCAGAGCCGAGCGTCGCTTCGAGGTCGGCGATCTCCTTTTCAAGGGACTCCGTCTCCTTCAACCGGTTCAGGATGAATTCCTTGTTGATGTTGCGCAGCTTGATCTCCGCGACGTATTCCGCCTGTACCTGATCGATGCCGAAGCCGATCATGAGGTTCGGGACGACCTCCGCATCCAGCTCCGTCTCGCGGATGATGCGGATGGCCTTGTCGATATCGAGAAGAATTTTGCCGAGGCCCTTCAGCAGGTGCAGCTTGTCCTTCTTTTTGTTCATCTGGAAATAGAGCCTGCGCCGGACGCATTCGGTGCGCCATGCCGTCCACTCGGAGAAAATTTCGCGCACGCCCATTACGCGCGGCATACCGGCAATGAGAATGTTAAAGTTGCAGCCGAACGCATCCTGCAGCGTCGTCGTCTTGAACAGCTTCTGCATGAGCTTGTCCGGGTCCGCGCCGCGCTTCAAGTCGATGGTGAGCTTCAGACCGTTCAGGTCGGTTTCGTCGCGCATATCGCTGATCTCGCGGATCTTATTTGCCTTGATCAGCTCGGCGACTTTGTCCAGAATGATCTCCGTGGCCGTTGTGTAGGGGATCTCGTAGATCTCGATCATGTTCCCGTCCTTGACATAGCGCCACTTTGCCCGCAGGCGGAACGAGCCGCGGCCCGTCTCGTAGATCTGCTGCATCTGGGCAGGGTCATACAGAATTTCGCCGCCCGTCGGGAAATCCGGGGCCGGAAGCGTGTCCAGCAGATCCGCGTTCGGGTTTTTGATGAGCGCGATCGCCGTGCGGCAGACCTCGGCCAGATTGAACGAGCAGATATTCGACGCCATGCCGACAGCGATGCCCATGTTGGCCGAGACCAGCACGTTCGGGAACGTTGTCGGCAGCAGCACAGGCTCCTGCATGGAGCCGTCGTAATTGTCGACAAAATCGACGGTATCGGCGTCGATATCGCGGAACAGCTCGGCGCAGATCGGCTCGAGCTTCGCTTCGGTGTAACGCGAGGCGGCGTAGGCCATATCGCGCGAATAGACCTTGCCGAAGTTGCCCTTGGAGTCGACGAACGGGTGCAGCAGCGTCTCGTTGCCGCGCGCCAGACGCACCATCGTCTCATAGATGGCGGCGTCGCCGTGCGGGTTCAGCTTCATCGTCTGGCCGACGATGTTGGCGGATTTGGTGCGGGGCTTTGTGAGAAGCCCCATTTCGTACATGGTGTACAGAAGCTTGCGGTGCGACGGCTTGAAGCCGTCAATCTCCGGAATGGCACGCGAGACGATGACCGACATGGCGTAGGGCATATAGTTGGACTCCAGCGTCTGACAGATCGGCTGCTCGAGCACCTCCGCCCGCAGCCCCATCACATTCGGGTCGTCATGCTTTTTGCTTTCCGGTTGTTTTTTCTTTGGCATAGTTGATCGTTCCTTATGATTTGACGATATATGCCGGGGCAGACAGCGGCAGGATCGTGAGCTGGTCATGCCTCCGGCGGCCCATTCTTTTCCGCCTTGCCGGAAAAGAATGGGGAGAAAAGGGGCGCTCGGTTACGTTTGGTGCATACTGCGGGTGCTATTCAGGCAGGAACCTGTTTTTTAGTCGTTACAATCACACATAGCCACCCTACGAGAGTTTTGGTACGCGCCGCCTGTTACGGTACGGCCCAATTTGTGAGTCGCTGCGTTTGAATAGGTGCGGTAAATTAGTCCTGCAGCCAAAATTTGCAGGATTGTACGGATTTGCCGAGACCTCTGCAAATCTTTTTCGGACAGCATCAGAAATTTTGAACTGCTCCAAATCTCGCGGGAAAGATCCAAGAAAACCAAAGCGGTTTTCTTGGTCGGTTCAAGGGGACTCCGGGGGAAATCGAAATCCCCCCGGGCTCGTTTTCTTTTGGAGAAGCAAAAGAAAATGCTGAAGGGCAGCTGCTGATTCGCAGAAGACTATCAGCCTTATACAGCCTCACGACACATCCAGCTGATCGAGATATTTATATCCGTTTTCCGCGATATGCTCCTTGCGGCCCTGTAGATTATCGCCCAGCAGCAGATCGAAAATCTGCATCGTGCGCTCCATATCCTCCGGCATGACCTTGATGAGGCGGCGCGTTTCCGGGTTCATGGTCGTCATCCACATCATTTCCGGGTCGTTTTCGCCAAGACCCTTCGAGCGGTTGATGGAGAGCTTTTTGCCCTCCAGCTTCTTGACGATCTCGGATTTTTCCGCGTCGGTGTATGCAAACCACGTCTTGTCCTTGCACGTGATCTCATACAGGGGCGATTCCGCGATATACACATAGCCCTCCTGAATGAGCGTCGGGCACAGCCGGTAGATCATGGTCAGGATCAGCGTGCGGATCTGGTAGCCGTCGACGTCGGCATCGGTGCAGATGATGACCTTGTTCCAGCGCAGATTTTCCAGATCAAACGCGGACAGATCCTTCGTCTTCTTCGTCTGCACCTCCACACCGCAGCCAAGCACGCGGATGAGGTCGGTGATGATGTCGGACTTGAAAATGCGGTCGTAATCAGCCTTCAGGCAGTTCAGAATCTTGCCGCGCACGGGCATGATGCCCTGAAATTCCGCGTCGCGCGAGAGTTTGACCGAGCCGAGCGCGGAATCGCCCTCGACGATATAAATTTCGCGCTTCGACACGTCCTTCGTGCGGCAGTCAACGAATTTCTGCACGCGGTTGGCGATATCAAGATTGCCGGTCAGCTTTTTCTTGATGTTCAGACGCGCCTTTTCCGCCGATTCACGGCTCCGCTTGTTGACCAGCACCTGATCGGCAATGCGGTCGGCCTCCTGCTTGTTTTCGATGAAATAGACGTGCAGCCGGTCGCGGAAAAATTCCGCCATGGCGTCCTGCACGAATTTGTTCGTGATGGCCTTTTTTGTCTGGTTCTCATACGAGGTCTGCGTGGAGAAGCAGTTCGTCACCAGCACCAGACAGTCGGCCACGTCCTGAAACGTGATCTTCGATTCGGACTTCGTGTATTTGTTCGTCTGCTTGCAGTAGGCGTCAATGGCGTAGACAAAGGCATTCTTGACGGCCTTTTCCGGCGCGCCGCCGTGTTCGAGCCAAGAAGAATTGTGATAGTATTCGAGACGGTTGACACGGTTCGAGAAGCACAGGGCGGCGGAAATGCGCACCTTGTATTCCGGCTTGTCTTCACGGTCGCGGCCCTTGCGCTCGGCCTCCCAGAACTGCGGCATGGTCAGCGTCTGCTCACCTGCAATTTCATTTACATAATCCATAATACCGTTGGGATAGCAGTAATCCGTCTTGACGAATTTGCCGCCTTCCTGATCGCGGAACGTGAACGTCACGCCCGCGTTGACGACAGCCTGCCTTTTGAGCGTGTCCTCAAAATATTCCTTCGGAATGTTGATGTCGGTGAAGACGGCCAGATCGGGCTTCCAGCGGAAGACGGAGCCGGTGGCCTTGCGGTCGGCCGGCTCCTTTTTCATCTTGCCGACAAGCTCGCCCTTTTCAAAATGCAGCGTGTATTTAAACCCGTCGCGGCGGACGGTCGCGTCAAAATACTCGGACGAATACTGCGTGGCGCAGGAGCCGAGGCCGTTCAGGCCCAGCGAGAATTCATAGTCGCCGCCCGCGTTGTTCTGGTACTTACCGCCTGCGTAAAGCTCGCAGAAGACAAGCTCCCAGTTGTATTTTCCCTCTTTTTCGTTCCAGTCGACCGGACAGCCGCGCCCGAAGTCCTCGACCTCAATGGAATGATCCTCATAGCGCGTCACGAGAATTTGCCGGCCGTAGCCCTCGCGCGCTTCGTCGATGGCGTTGGACAGAATTTCAAAAACGGCGTGCTCGCAGCCCTCCAGGCCGTCCGAGCCGAAAATGACCGCCGGCCGCAGCCGGACGCGGTCCGCGCCCTTTAAAGACGAGATGGACTCGTTTCCATAGGCTTTTTGTTCTTTCATGCGGATTCCTCACAATATTTCGTGCTGTAACGGGCATTCCACCCACTATAATTAGATATAGTATACGGTTTTTTTACTCCAAAGTCAAGGTTTGCCGCAAAGCCCGCAGGATATACGGCGGCCTGCCCAGCGTTCGCGGACGGGGAAAATTTTCGTGTTTTTCCGTTTGGTGATTGCAAAGTTTTCGGTTTCGGTTTATGATATATGATGTGAAGTGTAGTACAAAATCGGCAGAAGCTTCTGCCATGCGCTGGACAGGGAAAGATTTATGAAAATTGGATTTGACAATCAGAAGTATTTGAAGCTGCAGTCCGAACGGATCCTGGAGCGCGTCGCGCATTTCGGCGGCAAGCTCTATCTGGAATTCGGCGGCAAGCTTTTTGACGACTATCACGCCTCGCGCGTCCTGCCCGGCTTCCAGCCGGACAGCAAGATGAAGGTGCTGCTGCAGCTCAAGGAGCAGGCGGAGATCGTCATTGCCATCAACGCAGCCCACATTGAAATGAACAAGCGCCGGGGCGATCTCGGCATTACCTACGATCTGGATGTCATGCGCCTGATCGACACGTTCCGTTCCATCGGACTCTATGTCGGCAGCGTCGTCATCACGCAGTACGCGGGCCAGCAGGCCGCCGAGGCGTTCCAGCGCAAGCTGGAGTCGCTGGGCGTGAAGGTCTACCGGCACTATCCCATCGCGGATTATCCTTCGAATATCAATCTCATCGTTTCCAATGAGGGCTACGGCAGAAACGAGTATATCGAAACCAGCCGCCCCATCGTCATTGTCACGGCCCCCGGCCCCGGCTCCGGCAAGATGGCGACCTGCCTCAGCCAGCTCTATCAGGAGCATAAGCGCGGCGTGAACGCGGGCTACGCAAAATATGAGACGTTCCCGATCTGGAACCTGCCGCTCAAGCACCCGGTCAACCTCGCCTACGAGGCCGCGACAGCCGATCTGGCCGACGTCAACATGATCGACCCCTTCCACCTTGAGGCCTACGGCGAAACAACGGTCAATTATAACCGCGACATCGAGATCTTCCCGGTGCTCGAAACGATCTTCCGCTCCATCTTCGGCGAGTGCCCGTATAAAAGCCCGACGGATATGGGCGTCAACATGGCGGGCTTTGCCATCTGCGACGATGATGCCTGCCGCGAAGCGTCGTATCAGGAGATCATCCGGCGTTATTTCGCCTCCGCCTGCGCCGTCAAAAAGGGCGTCGCCATGCCCGAGGAGCTGCGCAAGCAGGAAATGCTCATGAATTCGCTGCATCTGGACGTGTCCATGCGCAGAACCGTCCCCGCCGCGCGGGCCAAGGCTGCCGAGACGGGCGCGCCTGCCGCAGCGATCGAGCTGCCGGACGGGCGGCTCGTCACCGGCAAGACCTCCGGCCTGATGGGTGCGTCGTGCGCCGCGCTTCTGAACGCGATCAAGCTTTCCGCAGGGATCGACGACCGTGTGAACCTCATTTCTCCGATGGTCCTCGCGCCCATCCAGCACCTGAAGATCGAGCATCTGGGCAATTCCAACCCCCGCCTGCACACGGACGAGGTCCTCATCGCGCTGTCCATCAGCGCCGTGACGAATCCGACCGCCGAGCTTGCCATGGAGGCGCTGGCCTCCCTGCGCGGCAGTCAGGTGCATTCGTCCGTCATTCTCTCCTCGGTCGACGAGGGGATGTTCAAGCGCCTCGGCATGAACGTTACGTTCGAGCCGGTCTATCAGTCGCACACGCTCTATCACAAGTGAGGGATCGACGCTATGGAATATTCCCGCAGTAAATTACCCGCCATGCTCGCCGTTCTGTTCTGCATCGCGCTGCTGACCGGTGTCGGCGTGCTCCTGTGGAAGACGCTCCCGGAAAAGCAGAAGCCCGAGCAGGCTGAGACCATCCAGACGGACGGCGTGTTTTCCAACGAACCGACGACCGTAGAGCCGGAGCGCGAAGCGCCCTACGAGGGCGAGCTTCCCGGCCAGGCCGCCCAGCCGGAGACGCCGGACGAGCAGCCACAGCCGGGTACGGATGATCAGAATGAAACAGACCCGCAGACGCCGGACGCTCCGGAAGCCTCTGCCGCACAGCAGACGGCGCAGGCGCTTCTCGATACCATGACGGACGAGGAAAAAATCTGGCAGCTGTTCTTCGTAACGCCGGAGGCCATCACAAACGTCAACACCGCCACCGTAGCGGGGGAGACGACAAAGAAAGCGCTGGAGCAATACCCGGTCGGCGGCATCGTGTATTTCGCGAAAAACCTTGAAAACCGCGAACAGACCGTCGCGCTGCTGGAAAACACGCAGTCCTACGCAAAAATTCCGCTCTTCCTCGGCGTTGACGAGGAGGGCGGCACCGTCAGCCGCGTCGGCAGCAACCCGGACATGGGCGTGCCGTCCGTCGGCGATATGCGTTCGCTCGGCAAGCAGCAGGATCCCGCAGCGGCCTATGCCGCCGGGCAGGACATCGGCGGCAGCCTGCACGCGCTGGGCTTCAATCTGGACTTTGCCCCGGTCGCGGACGTTGCGCAGGGTGCGGACAGCGTCATCGGCAGCCGCTCGTTCGGTTCTGATCCGGAGCTGTGCGCGTCGCTGGCCGGTGTGATCGTCAAGAGCCTGCGCGCCGAGGGCATTGTCTCATGCCTCAAGCACTTCCCCGGCTACGGCAGCGCCACCGTCGACGATCACAACGGCACGTCGATCGTCGAAAAGACCCTCAGTGAGCTGGAAGGCTGTGACCTTGTCCCGTTCCAGTCCATCATCGCCTCGGAGGGGAGCGTCCCGTTCGTCATGGTCTCGCACCTGTCCTACCCGAATGTCACCGGCAGCGATACGCCCGCCGATCTGAGCGCATCCATCGTGACGGATATCCTGCGCGACAAGCTGGACTATCAGAACGTCATCATCACCGACTCGCACTCCATGGCCTCCATCACCGACCATTATTCCGCAGGCGATGCCGCCGTCAAGGCCCTTGCCGCCGGATGCGACATGATCCTCATGCCGTCCGATCTGCAGGCCGCGTTCGACGCCGTCAAGGCCGCCGTCGCCGACGGCACGCTTTCGCAGGCCCGTATTGACGAGAGCGTTCTGCGCATTCTGACCGTCAAGGCGGAATACGGCATCATTTCCTGAGGAACCGATGCTTTCAGTAAATTTCACCGAAAGGATGTGCGCACCATGTCCGCAGCCCCGAACAAAAAGCCCTCCGTTGCGCTGGGCCTGATCCTGATCCTGCTTCTGCTTGCCGCCGTCGTTTTCGGCGGGATGTGGGTCGTACAGGCGGCGTTTACGCCGCGCATGTCCGACGCAAAGGCTGCCGCCGAGGCAGGTTCCACACCTGCCAAAGAACCGACTGTACAGGCTGAACCGGTGGTACAGGAGCCGGAGCCGCAGGAGCAGCCCGCACAGCAGCCTGCAGAGCAGACAGCAGAGTCCCGCGTGACGCTCATGGCGCTGGGAGACGATCTGATCCACAACTGCGTCTACTGGTCCGCGCAGACGCCGGAGGGCGGCTATGATTTCACGTCGTTCTTCGACGATATCCGCCCCACCGTCCGGCAGTATGATCTGGCCTGCATCAATCAGGAGACGATCCTCGTCAAGGACCGTGAGCTGATCGAAAGCTATCCGGTCTTCGGTTCGCCCATCGAGGTCGCCGACGCACTGGCCGATACGGGCTTCAACGTCGTGACCTTCGCCAGCAACCACTGCTTTGACAAAAAGGAAACCGGCATCACGGATACGCTGTCCTATTTCCACGAGACATATCCGGAGATCACCACGCTCGGCATCCATGACACGGAGGCTGATGCCGAGGCGATCTCCATCGTCGAGAAAAACGGCATCCGCATCGCCATGCTGAACTTCACTTACGGCCTCAACAACTCCATGCCCGAAAAGCGCTGGATGATCGATATGCTTTCCAGTCAGGAAACGGTCTGCGGCCGCATCGAGCAGGCAAAGCAGGCGGCGGATTTCGTCATCGTCTTCCCGCACTGGGGCACGGAGGACACCTTCAGTCCGGACAACGACCAGCTCACCTGGGCGCAGGCAATGGCGGACGCGGGTGCGGATCTCATCATCGGCGGTCACACGCACACGCTCCAGCCGGTCGAGCTGCTTACGGCATCCGACGGCCGCGACGTGCCGGTCTATTACAGTCTCGGAAACTTCCTGTCGCACCAGAAGGAGAAAATGAACCTCCTCGGCGGCATGGCCAGCGTCACCATCGTCAAGGACGCGGACGGAACGCACGTATCGGAATACGACCTCAAGCCGACCATCAACGTCATTCTCCGCAATGAGAACACTGGCTGGTACACCTACCGCCCGATGCTCCTGGACAGCTACGGCACGGAGCTTGCCGCCCAGAACCGCTTCTCCGAATGCACCGTCGACGCCATGTGGGCGCTGTATGAGGATATCACAGGATAAAATGATAGCCCCGGCTTCCGTTCAAAATGGAAGCCGGGGCTTGGCACATCATGCAGGATCAATCCGCGAACAGCGGGGTAGAGAGGTAGCGGTCGCCGGTATCGGGGAAGAGGACGACGATGGTCTTGCCCTCATTTTCCGGACGCTTGGCCAGCTCAACTGCTGCGTGGAGCGCCGCGCCGGAGGAAATGCCGACCAGAACGCCCTCTTTTCTGCCGACGAGCCTGCCGTCTGCAAACGCGTCCTCGTTCGAAACGGGGATGATCTCGTCATAGACCTTCGTGTCGAGCACATCGGGGACAAAGCCCGCGCCGATGCCCTGAATCTTGTGCGCGCCTGCCACGCCCTGCGACAGAACCGGGGACGAGGCCGGTTCGACCGCGACGACCTTCACGGACGGAACCTTGCGCTTCAGGTACTGCCCAACGCCGGTGACTGTGCCGCCGGTGCCGACGCCTGCAACGAAGTAATCGACTTTGCCGTCGGTATCTTCGTAAATTTCGGGGCCGGTTGTCTCGATATGGGCCTTCGGGTTCGAGGGATTGACGAACTGGCCCGGCACAAAGCTGTTCGGGATCTCCTTCGCCAGCTCATCCGCCTTGGCGATCGCGCCCTTCATGCCCTTGGCGCCCTCCGTCAGCACAAGCTCCGCGCCGTAGGCTTTCATAAGCTGACGGCGCTCAACGGACATCGTCTCAGGCATGACGATGATGATCCGGTAGCCTCTGGCTGCCGCGACGGAGGCGAGGCCGATGCCGGTATTGCCGGAGGTCGGCTCGATGATGACAGAGCCGGGCTTCAGCTGACCCGCAGCCTCCGCGTCGTCGATCATTTTCTTCGCAATGCGGTCCTTGACGGAACCGGCGGGGTTGAAGTATTCAAGTTTGGCCAGGATTCTGGCCTTGAGGTTCAGCTCTTTTTCGATGTGCGTCAGCTCCAGCAGGGGAGTCTTGCCGATCAGCTGGTCAGCGGAAGTATAAATGTTGGACATATTCAAAATCTCCTTTATATTTTATAAAATGAAAGCGTCGATCCGGTTCCTTTGTCACATCCGACATCGGAACACGGCGCACGGAAGAAGATGCAGGATCATATCTGTGCCCTCACTCAAATGGAACTAAAATAGTATGTTGGTAACATCTATCGGATGGCTGTATCCTACCACACATTCCCTAGCTTGTCAATAGGCTTTTAAAATTTTTCTGCGTTGCAGCCAGAACGGATTTATCGTATAATGTAATGAGAAAAACGGGAGGGCTGCGCAATGAATAAATTCTGGGGACATCTGAAAACGATCACACATCACCGGCACCTGGTCATGCGCGGCTGCTTCCGCATGGGCCTGATCTGGCAGGGACTGACGCATGACCTGTCCAAATATTCGCCAACCGAGTTTTTGGCGGGCGTCCGGTACTATCAGGGCGACCGCAGCCCGAACACCGCCGAGCGTGAGGCGAACGGCTATTCTCTTGCCTGGATGCACCACAAGGGCCGCAACCGTCACCATTTTGAATACTGGACGGATCTGAGCCCCAAAACGAGAACGTATGAGCCGGTCGATATGCCGGTCAGATACCTGTGCGAAATGGTTGCTGACCGCATTGCGGCCTGCAAGACATATCAGGGCGCGGCCTATACCGACGCATCCCCGCTGCAGTATCTGGACCGGGCGAACGAATCGCGGCTCGTGCACCCGCAGACCATGAAGCGGCTGCGCTTTCTGCTCACGATGCTCGCCGAACGCGGCGAGAAGGAGACGTTCCGCTTCCTGCGCGGGGTCGTTCTGAAAGGGAAACCGTTCGCCGAGGAACAGCCGACGCCGTAACGAACTGACAGCTTTACTTGGTTTCATACACTAATGTTCTACACAATTTGTGCATTATAACGAAAAATGGACATCGGATTTCAAACATTTGTGAATAGCTGACGACGGTTCTTTGTAGTATAATATAGACATACCATCTGTCCAAGGACAGATAAGATGTAAAGGGAGGATACTATGAAGAAACTGATTGCACTTCTGCTGGCGGCATGCCTGATGCTGGGCCTTATGACCACAGCGTTCGCAGCAGACGAGAAATCCAACGACATTGTGATTCTGTACACCAACGACGTGCACTGCGCCGTTGACGACAACATCGGCTATGCCGGTCTGGCTGCTTACAAAAAGGAGATGCAGGCCGCGTATAACTACGTTGCGCTCGTTGATTGCGGCGACTCCGTGCAGGGCGACGTCATCGGCACGCTGTCCAAGGGTGAATATCTGGTCGACATCATGAACGAAGTAGGCTATGACTTTGCTTCCTTCGGCAACCATGAATTCGACTACACCCTGCCGCAGCTCCAGAAGCTCATCGACAAGGCCAAGTATCAGTATCTTTGCTGCAACCTGACCTATACGGCCAAGGACGGCAAGGGGCTGACCGGCTACAAGGCGTATGAGATCAAGACCTACGGCGACACGAAGGTCGCTTTCGTCGGCATCGACACGCCCGAATCCTTCACCAAGTCCACTCCGACCTACTTCCAGGATGCCAACGGCAATTTCGTTTATTCCTTCGCCGAGGGCAATAAGGGTGCTGACCTTTATAACAAGGTTCAAGAGACTGTCGACGCTGCCAAGAAGGACGGCGCGACCTACGTTGTCGCCCTTGCACATCTGGGCGTTGATGAATCCTCCGAGCCGTGGCGCTCGACCGACCTGATCGCCAACACCACCGGCATCGACGCCGTGCTCGACGGCCACTCCCATTCCACCATTGCCATGGAGCTGGTCAAGAACAAGGACGGCAAGGAGATCCCCCTGTCCTCCACGGGCACAAAGCTCGTCAACATCGGCAAACTGACCATCTCCAACGGCGTGTTCACCACGGAGCTTGTCTCCGACTATGCCGCCAAGGACGATACGGCCGACGCGTTTGTCAAGTCCATTCAGGAAAAGAATGAAGCCCTTGTCAATACCGTTGTCGCCAGAACCTCCGTCGACCTGACCACGAAGCGCGCCGACGGCACCCGCGCTGTCCGCAACCGCGAAACCAACCTCGGCGACCTCTGCGCCGACGCGTACCGCGCCGTTTCCGGCGCTGACATCGCCCTCGTAAACGGCGGCGGTATCCGTGCCGATATCCCCGCAGGCGATATCACCTACGGCCAGATCATCAAGGTCCATCCGTACGGCAACGCGCTCTGCGTCGTCGAGGCGACCGGTCAGGAAATCATCGACGCGCTCGAATGGACGGCCCGCAACACCATGTCCACCTACTCCGACGGGGAGAACTCCGTTGGTGAAATGGGCGGCTTCCTGCAGGTTTCCGGCCTGAAGTACACCATCGACACCACGGTCAAGTCCTCAGCAAAGGGCGACGACAAATCCATGTTCGTCTCCGTCGACGGCGCGTACCGCGTCAAGAACGTCAAGGTCCTGAAGAACGGCAAGTATGTCGATATTGACCCGAAGGCTACATACACGGTCGCGTCCCACAACTATATGCTCAAGGATTCCGGCGACGGCATCAATATGTTCGCGGACAACAAGCTGCTGCAGGATTCCGTCATGCTGGACAATCAGGTCCTGATCAACTACATCAAGGACAGCCTGGGCGGCATCGTTCCCGCAACCTATGCTGCTCCGCAGGGCCGCATCACGGTCATTGCCACCCCGTACACCGACGTGCTCGACGGCAACTGGGCGGTTGAGGCTGTCAACTATGTCACAGACAAGAACTTCATGAAGGGCCTGAGCGAAACGACCTTTGGCCCGAACGGCGCTCTGACCCGCGGTATGCTTGTAACGGTCCTGTACCGCATGGCCGGTTCTCCTGAGGTGACCGGTAAGGTCAGCGAGAAGTTCACCGACTGCACGGACGGCAGCTGGTACGCGGACGCCGTTCTGTGGGCAAGCGCGCACAAGATCGTCGACGGCTATGAAGACGGCACCTATAAGCCCACCAAGGCCATCAGCCGTCAGGAAATGGCAAAGGTCCTCTACGGCTATGACAAGATCGGCGGCAAGACCGCCGATGGCATCACCGAGAAGCTCACCTACACCGACGTTGACGCGATCGGCGAATGGGCGCTCGAATCCGTCACCTACTGCACCGCCGCCGGTTATCTGGCAGGCTCCAACGGAGCCTTCAACCCGAAGGGCACTGCGACCCGCGCAATGGGAGCAAAGGTGCTCATGAACATGACCAAGGAAGCGGCATAAGCGATACCCCCAGCCCGCCCCTGTCATGCGCCGCATGACAGGGGCGGGTTTTCTGTGCGCCCCAAGCGCCCATTCCCCGCGAAAAGACACGCAAAAAACAGTAGACTTTTTCCTGCGCCTGCTGTATGATAAAGGCGAAAAATAGCATACCGAAGATGTGTAGCTGCGTCTTGCCGGGGTGTTCGGCAGGGGGCGGCGAAAAAGGAATGGACCTACTCGAAAGAACTGTGCGCGAGAGGGCCGCTCCGAAGCGCGAAAGCGCCGGGCCGAAAGGCAGCCATTGCGGGAAACCGTGAGAAGGTAGGAGCAGCACGCGGGCGGAAAGCCGCCCAGATCGCAAGTCAGGAGAATTGCTGTCTTCGGTTGGAACTGCGAACACCGGATCCGTCTGCGGGTCGGGTGTTTTTGTTTTGCACTGGGAGGCTCTATGAGAAAGCTTTGGACGATACGCTGGTTCCGTGTTCTGCTCGGCGTGGTGCTGACGGCGGCGCTGCTTGCGCCGGTCGTGCTCCCTGCGCTGCAGATGCAGCGGCAGGAGCCGGAAAACCCGATCCGAAAGGAGAATATCCAGCCGGTGCGCCGACTGAGCTTTGGCGACGGAGACGGCGGCACGCTTGCCGCCGCGCCGCTTACGCAGGAAACCGGAACAGGCGGCAGCCAGTCCGGGCAGGAGCAGAATCCTGAACAGCCGCCGGAGGAGCAGACCGGCGAGAACGTGCCCGAGCAGCTGCCTGAGCAGCCCCGATCCGACCCGGAGCCGCAGCCCGGCCAGGAATCCGGCGAGCAGCCCGGTGAGAGGACCGACGGCCAGCCGGACGACGCCGGAGACGAGACGCAGCCCGACGCACTCGACCTTGGCCTCGTACTCACCTGGTACCGCTACGGCGGGGAGCGCTATCGCTCACTCTGCCCGTCGGATACGACCGTGCGGCAGGACGTGCGCACTGCGCAGCTGCCCGATGGAAAGCTGCGCTATGAGCTGGAGCTGCGCGGCCTCGACGCGGTCGATTCCCAAATTACCAACGTAGAGATTTCGGAAAACAACGGCGCATTTGCACCGGCGGACGAACGCGGCAGCATTGCCATGCAGGTCGGCCCGCAGGGCGAGGACAGCTACTATACGCTCCGCGTGCAGGCAGTCTGCACGCACGTGCTGGAGGACGGAGCACGGCAGGAGCAGGAGACGGAATTCTGCTTCGTGCTGGTCTATTCCGACGAGCTTGATCTGGAAGCGCAGCTGCTATGGACGCTTGCAGGCGGCGGTACGGCAAGCCTGTGCTGCCAGCCCGGAAGCCGGGCCGCGTGCACGGTCAGAAACGACGAGCTGGAAGAAAATCTTCTGCGCTACAGCTTCCGTCTGGGCGGGCAGAGCGCCGAGGATGCAAAGCTCCTTTCCATTGCATACAGCGCCGCAAACGGACAGAGCGGGGTACTGGACGCAAATGGCGGCGCGCTCACGCTGCAAAGCGGCGCGGACGGGAAAAACGCCTATACCATTTCCATGCTTACCGAGGTAACGAGCGGCGGCCGGACCCGGCAGCTGACGTTCACCTTCCTTCTGGAGTGGCGGGAGGAGCAGGACCTCCGCTTGAACCTCGTCTGGATGAAAAACAGCACCGAGGCGCAGAGTATCGTCTGCGAGCCCGGCGACCGTGCCTCCGCCGAGATTCGCCGCACCGAGCTGAAGCTCGGCGAATTCAGCTACCAGCTCCAGCCGGATGGCCGGGATGCGGCGCAGATGACCATCACCTCCGCCAGCCTTGCCGCAGAGGGCGGCACGGCGCAGACGCTTGCCGTCCCGGACGGCAGCACCGTCCTGCGCATCCCGGACGGCGCCGCGTCGATCAAATATACCCTGACCGTGCAGGCCCGCTATCAGAAAAGCGACGGAAGTCTCAAAAACCTGACGTTTACCTATGTCCTCCGCTATTCCGGCGACGTGAGCCTTGAACTGCGCTATACGCTGCTGAACGGGACACAGACCGCGATCCGCTGTGCGAACGGGCAGAACAAAACGGCACAGACGGTCTACAGTGACGAGGTAACGGACGGCGTTCTTGCCTATACGCTGGCGCTGACCGGCGGCGACGCGGCCAGCGGCGTCGAGATCAGCGACGTTTCCTGTTATCAGTCCGGCAGCGGCAAGACAAAGGCGCTCGGCTCCGCCGAATCCGGCCAGATCGAGCTTCTGGTCAACGCGGACGGCAGCGAGGGCGAGAATACCTTCACCATAACGGCAAAATCTGAGGCAGGAGAACAGTATACCTTCAAAATCAACGTCCCCTATAAGCTGCGCGGCGACGGGACCGTCAAGATCGAGACGAATCTGACCGATGGCCAGAAGGTCATGAACGGAACGAACATCACCCTGACCGTGACCGCATGGAGCGAAAAGGAGGACGGCACTCTGATCGCGCAGATGACTGCCTCGGACGTCGTCGTGACGCTGGACGGCGAGGTGCAGCGCAGCTACGGCTCGTCGGGCGGCAGACTGCAATATACGCTTGTGCCGGAGAACCCGGCGGAGGGCGACGAAAACGAGCATACGCTGGTCATCACCTGCGAGGACACCTACGGCAACAAGGACGTGCTCACGCTGACGCTTCTGGGCGAACGCTCCCGCAAGGGCGAACCCATTGGCCACGCGACGATCTACATCGACATGACGGTGCTGGGCCTCGGCGTGACTGCGCCGCTCAGCTACGAGGTGCTTTCCGGCGAACCCGCGTCCTACAGCGTGGCAAAGGCCGTCTGGGGCTATGATGCGGGCAACCCGTTTGGAACAGCCGCAAACACCTTCGGCTGGCCAAGCTCCGAGACCGCTTTTACCGGCAGCTACGACGATAACTTTTATATTGTCCGACTTGGCGACGGGACCAATATGGCCGCCCGCTCCAATGCGCTGCGCGGCAGCTGGTCCAGCTACGGCTCGGACCGTGAATCCGTCCTTGCCGCCATTGACGGCGTCTTCGGCGAAAACTCAGCCTATGCCGCGCTCTGGCGCAGCATCTATCTGGCGGGCATCAGTCTGAACGGCTGTCATAACACCTCCGTCGGAGAGTTTGACTTCACAAACGGCTCCGGCTGGCTGTATTCAATCGGCGGCGGAACCTATTATCCGACTACGAGTCTTGCTGATTACGAATTGCAGGACGGCGACGTGCTGGTGCTGCGCTATACGCTGGCCTATCAGCGCGACGTCAGCAGCGCCGATCAGGAAAACGCGTTCTGCGTGTCCATGCTCAACGGTTCGATGAACATCTCGCACAAGTGGCAGACCGTCACCGGTGCGGACGGCGCAGAGCAGACCGTCTGCACCAGCTGCGGCAAGCTCCGCGCGTGCGAGCACCCGCAGACGGAATACCGCGAGACAGAGGACGGAACGATGTGCTACGAATTCTGCCTCAAGTGCCAGAAGTCCGTCACAGAGCCGGAGGCGCACGACTGGCAGATCGAGCAGATCGAGCAGAATGACGAGCAGCACCGCAAGATCTGCTCCCGCTGCAAAAAAGAGGTCGAAGAAGGTCATCGCTTTGAATTTATAGAGGACACCGCCACCTGTGAGCAGGCGGGCGAGAAGCTCTCCCGGTGCCTGGACTGCGGCTATGAAAAGCACGAGCCGTCTGAGAAGCTCAACCATACGCCCGTGATCCAGCACAACGAACAGGAGCACTGGGAGGAATGCGAGATCTGTCACGCGGAGATCGAGGGCACGCGCGGCGAGCACCGCTACGAATGGGACGACGGCCTGCGGGATTGGGTCTGCACCTGCGGCTATACCCACACGGAGCTTTGCAATGGAACGCTGGAGGCGATTGAAGCCCTGTGCACGTGCAGCCATGAGACGGCCCGGTGCAGCCTGTGCGGCAAAACGTTTGAGCGCGACGCGCCCGGCGCGTTTGAGTACCCGCACAGCTATGAGATCGTCCTGGCCGAATGCACGTGCAGCCTTGAGGTAAAGCGCTGCGTGTACTGCGGCGACAAAACAGAGCAGCCGGGCACATACGAGAACTATCCACACAGCTATGAAAACGGCTTCTGCCGCTTCTGCGGTATGCCGGAGCCAGTCGCTCCCGGCCCAGACCCGGACCCGGATCCAAATCCCGAACCCGGCCCGGAGCCCGATCCGGGCACGGAGGACGGCACAGAGGAATAAACAGGAGGAACACAGATGCAGGAAAAAATCAAGGAAATTTTAGACCAGATCGAAACCGTGATCGTTGGCAAGAACGAGGTCATGGAGCGTATCCTGATGGCGATTCTGGCGGGCGGCCATGTCCTGATGGAGGACGTGCCGGGTGTCGGAAAAACGACGACGGCCATGACGTTCGCGCGTGTGCTGGGACTGGAAACGCGCCGCGTGCAGTTCACCTCCGATACCATGCCGTCGGACATCATCGGCTTTTCTGTCTACGATAAGGACACCGGAAAGCTGGTCTATAAGCCCGGCGCAGTCATGACGAACCTGCTGCTGGCCGACGAGATCAACCGTACCTCCAGCAAAACGCAGTCCGCGCTTCTGGAGGCGATGGAAGAGGGCCATGTCAGCATCGACGGCAAAACGCATCCGTTGCCAGACCCGTTTATCGTCCTTGCAACGCAGAACCCCGCCGGCTCCGCCGGTACGCAGATGCTGCCGAACTCGCAGCTTGACCGTTTTCTGGTCAAGCTGACCATGGGCTACCCGGACTTCAAAAGCCAGGTCAGCATTCTCGAAGAGCGGCACACGGAAAACCCGCTTGACCGCGTCTACCCCGTCGTCGGCGCGGAGGAACTGAACGCGCTCAAGCAGCGTGCGGCAGCTGTGGAAATGAAGACAAGCGTTTATGAATACGTCACGCGTCTGGCGGAGGCGACGCGCGTGCACCCGCTGGTGCAGCTGGGCCTCAGCCCGCGCGGCGCGCTGGCCGTTTGCCGGATGGCAAAGGCGTATGCCTATGTGCAGGGCCGGGATTACGCGATGCCCGAGGACGTCGCGGCGATCTTCCCGGACGTCTGCTGCCACCGCCTGATGCTGAGCACAAAGGCCCGCATGATGGAGCGCAGCGCGGAGCAGATCGTGGACGAAATCCTGAAAAACGTGGAAATGCCGGTGATCCGGAAGAGCCGGGAGGGCGTATGACCGTACTTCGGATCGGATATGCGCTACTCCTGCTGACGGTTCTGGGGCTGGACGCGTTCTGCGGCAGCATCCTGAGCGCAGCGGCGACAGCCCTTCTCGTGCTGACGCCGCTGGTCTGCGCTTTGCTGCATCTGCGTGCGGCGAAAAAGCTGCGTGTGCGGCTGGACGCGCCGGTCAATCTGGAAAAGGGCGAAGAGGGTACGCTGCGCATCCGCGTGGAAAATGCAAGTGCACTGCCGGTCTGCCTGCTCGGTGTACGGCTGCGGCTGACAAATCTGCTGACCGGCCAAACCGCCGTCCGGCACTACCGGCTGACGGCCCGGCCCAAAAGAACCGGCGTGTCGGAATACCGCATTTCCAGCGCGCACTGCGGCAGGATTCAGCTGACGGCAGAGCGCTGCCGCCTGTATGACCCGTTCGGGCTCATCGGCATCCGGCTGGGTGAGCCTGCGGTCGCGGCCATGACCGTGCAGCCAAAGGGCTTCGTGCAGAGCGTCTATGTTTCACCGGACGCGAATTGTCCGGACGACAGCGAGAATTATGCACCCGACCGGACGGGATACGATCTGGCCGAGGTCTACGCCCTGCGCGAATACGCGCCCGGCGACAGCCTGCGGCAGATGCACTGGAAGCTGTCCAGCAAGCTTGACAAGCTGGTCGTCCGGGAGCCGTCGCTTCCCGTGCGCCGCTCCGTGCTGGTCTTCTGGGAGCGGACGCAGACTGCCTCGCCGGAGCAGTCCGACGCGCAGGCCGACGTTGTCGTCACAGCCTGCCGGTCGCTGCTGGAATCCGGCGTGCAGTTCACCGTCTGCTGGAACGATGCGCAGGAGCAGCAGTGCGTGAGCCAACCCGTGCGCAGTGTCGATGAATTGACGGGCCTTCTGCCGCGCCTGCTCTCCGCAGGCACGGCACAGGGCGAAAGCGGCGCGGCGCTGTTCTGCCGGAGCAGCGGCGAGGCCGTCCTGTCGCACATTCTGTACATTACGGGCCGTGTCCCGGAGGATGCGGCTGAGCTCGGGCGCTTCGGCCGCCTGACCATATTAAGCTGCGGGGCAGACGCGCCGGAGGCGATCGCCTTCGACGCAGAGCACTATGCCGAGCAGCTTTCCGAACTCGAAATTTAAGGGGGAACGGGCATGAAAAAACAGGATACTGCCGCGTTTTCCCTCATCCGCTGCGATACGGAGAAAAAAATGCCCGCACTGGCGGTGCGTGCAATCCGTGCTGCTCTCTTTTTCGCCGGACTTCTGGCTGTGGCACAGGGAGCCGCCGGGATCTGGACAAACTACGGCTGGCTCTGGGCCGCCGCAGGCGCTGCGGCGCTGGTCTGGCAGAGCGTGGCGCTTGGACTCCCGCGCCGCTGGCTCCGCGCTGTGCTTCCGCTGCTCTGCCTGATCTGCGCGGCAGTCTTCTCCGGGCGCTTCCTCGCGGGAGCCATTACGGTCAGCAGCTCCGCGGGCGAGACGCTGACGAAGGCCACGGGACATATCCTCCTGCCGCTGGCCGGAGTGGGAGCGGACGCGGCACTTTTTGTGGCTATTTCGGCGGCACTGCTCGGCACGCTCTGTGCCTATGCTGTCCGCTGGTCGCCGACCGTCTGCGGCCTGCTGCTGACGGTGCTGTCTGCGGCGCTTCTGGCGCTGCTCAGGCCGGATTCAGCGCAGGTCTGGATGGCGGTGTGCCCGCTCTGCGCGGCTCTGCTGCCGGCAGGCGGCGCGGCAGACCACAAAGAATCCGTTCCGCTGCTTTTGGGATATAGTACGCTTCTGGCGCTGGCGGGCGTGCTTGCCGCCGTGCTTCTGGCTGTACCGGGTCTGCGAAGCGGTGCGCTGTTTTCCGAGTGGGGCGCGGCCTCTCGCGCGGCGCTGCATGAACTCCGGTACGGAGCCGGACAGGCAGTGCTGCCGGAGGGGGAATTTTCCGGGTTTTCCGCCGCTTCTGAGCAGACGCCGTGCCTGACCGTCACGATGGAGCAGCCGACGGCGCTCTATCTGCGCGGCTTTACCGGCGATACCTTTACCGGCACGGCATGGCAGGCGCTTGATACGCAGACGCTTGCCGAACAGACCGATCTGCTGTACTGGCTGCACAAGGAGGGCTTCTACCCGCAGACGCAGCTTGCCGCCGCGTCGCGCGGCCTGCAGCGGCAGGAGCAGCCGCAGACAGTCCTGATTGAAAATACCGGCGCTTGCAGCGCCTATGTATACGCGCCCTACGCGCTCTCCGCGCTCCCGCAGGAAGGTGCACTGCGCACAGACAGTCTGGAAAGCACCCAGATCCCGACAAGCGGCCTGCGCGGAGCGCGGCAGTACCGCTTCACCATGCCCCTTGCGCCGGAACAGACAACAGCAGAGCTTCTGGACACACTGCGGGAGCAGCCGGAGACGGCGGACGCCTACCTCAGCGCGGAGGGCAGCTACCGCGCATTCGTGCAGGAGCAGGACGTGAAGCTTCCTGAGCAGGCGCGCGCGCAGCTTGCTCCGATTCTGGATGAGCTCTGCCGGGAATACGGTTCCGCAGGTTCTCTGACGCCGGAGCAGGCGCAGCTCTGCACGGCGCGTTTTCTCGAACAGCTGGACGCGCTCCGCGAGGCCGGAACGCCGCTGCCGCTGGATGAATCGATAAAGGGCACGACGTATCAGACCGCGACCCTGACCGTTCTGGCCCTTCGCTATTACGGCATCCCGGCGCGCTACGCCGAGGGCTTTGTCCTCACGCAGGAGACTGCCGCGCGTGCGCAGGCCGGTTCTGCAATTACCCTGACTGCGGCGGACGCGCAGGGCTGGGCTGAGGTCTATCAGGACGGCGTCGGCTGGATGCCGCTGGCCCTCACGCCGGGCTACGGCGAGCTAACCGACATTCTTTCCCCGCACCAGTCCGAAGCCGCCAGCCAGACCGGCGACACGCACACGGACAACGGTTCTATCGCGCAGGCGGAGACGATAGAAAATGAGTCGGACGAAACAGAGGACACGCAGCAGGAGCAGCCGGAGGGCGGCGCACAGAGCGCGCCCACAGTCAAAATGCGGCTCTGGCTCTGGATCTTACTGATAGTCGGACTTCTGCTTTTCCTGCTGGCAGCCGCCGCGCTGCGCTATGCGCTCATCCGCCGCAGATGGCGTTACCGCTTCGAGCACACCGCGCCCGCGCAGTCCGTTGCCTGGGTGACGGGAGCGCTTGCGGCGCTCTGGCCCGCGATGGGCCTTGGCTACGACGGCGGCTCGGTCTTCGCGTTCGGCGAATCACTCCGGGAAACGGACGCCGAATACGCAGGCGCGGTTTGCGAGATTGCAGCGCTCAACGGCGAGGCCCGCTTCAGCAGCCACGCCATGACGCGCGAGCAGGCGAAGCGCGCCCGCCGGGTCTGGAAACAGACGATAGACCGCCTGCAAAAGACTGTACCGCTGCCGCGCCGCGCGTGGCTGAAATGGATTCGATGCCTGTACTGATAGGGGAGGACAGATATGAAACAAAAAAAGGTTCGGTTGCTCGGGCTGCTGCTTGCGGCCGTCATGCTGCTGGGCTGCCTGCCGGTGCAGGCACTGGCAGCGGAGGGCGGCTGGTTTTACCTCGCTGCCGACTGGAACGGCACGCTTCTGATCGCGCCGGAGCGCATCAGCTACACGGCAGATCAGACGCTTTACGAAGCGCTGAACGCCAGCGGCCACAGCTTTGGGCCGGACGAGAACAGCGTGACGCAGATCGATGGCAAAACGGGCAATTTCATCCGCAGTGATGAAACCGGGAGCCACGACCTGACGCGAAACGCCGCACAGGCTGGGATCCGGTATCTCTGCTTCACAGACAGGCTGACGGCGCAGCCGTCGGCTGCCATGCAGAGCCTGATCGCTGCTATGGCCGATTACCGGCTGGAGGAGCCGGATGTGCAGCTGGCCGCAAAGGTAGCGTATAACGCCGCCTGCGCCGGATACGTCACGGCGGACGATAATGCGGCGCTCAGCCTGTACACGGCGCTTCATAACGCGGTCGAGCAGTACAAGCAGACGCTGGACGGCCAGAAATACAATGTTACCTTCTCGGACCGGAACAGCGTCTGGCAGTCCGGCGATACGCTGTACGCCGAGAACCAGTATGGCCGCGTCTATCAGGACGAGAACGGCAGCGGAATGCTCTCGCTGCCCGCCGGAAGCTATACCTTTACCATGCAGGCGCAGTCCGGCGGCGTGACGGGCAGCGTCACAGTTCCGGAGCAGACCTCCGTGACTGCCGTGCTTGACAGGACCGACTGGCTCAAAGCGGACGGCTTCATGCTTTCATCCGCGTCCAAAACGGAGTTTGACGGCAGCAAGCTTCCCGTGGAGAAGAAGACGGCGCGTGAATTGACCGCCGTTCTGGACGACAGCTTTACCGGAACGCTCTACGCGTTCTGGCCGTATGACACGAGTGTGTTTCCGGATGCAAGCAAGCTGAAGCTGACCGCAATCTATACCCCGGCGGGCGTAACGGAGCCGCAGCAGGCCGAACAGGCGCTGAAATCCAGAACCAGCGGCGTGGACGGCGTGCTTGCCGTCGGTATGCAGGGCAATACCGTCGTGTACCGCGCCGGCACGCAGGACGCGCAGGGCATGACGCAGTATCAGGACTATACGCTTACCATCCGCCGTGCCCCGACGCTGAAGCAGCTGCGCGTGACGGAGGAATCCGGCGCGCCCGCCGCGCTGGAGTCGTTTGACGAGAGCACGCGGACATATACCTGGCAGGTGCTCAGCGAACAGGTCACGCTGGCCCTGACACCCACGGCAGAGGGCTATGCGCTCTTTGCCGACGGTGAAGACGTCACGCAGACGGGCGGCTGCACGCTTTCCATCGATGAAACGGAGAAAAGCGTATCCATCGAGGTGCGGGCCGGAGGCGAAGCGACACAGTATACGTTGGTTCTGAAAAAAACAAACAGCTGTACCGTTCGCATTCCGGTCGAATCCGCAGATGTTGACCTGACGGTCTGCGATGCAAGCGGACAGATCTTCAAGGGTGTCTATGTCGCGGCTGCAAATCAGTACCGGTTCACGCTGGTTCCCGGTATGCAGTATACCTACACGGCGACAAAGGATACGTATTATCATGCAACGGGCAGCTTTACGGCCAAGGACGGCTCGCTGCCAAAGGTCACTGTGCAGACCGGCGACTGGCTGACAGAGCTGGCTCTGAGCAAGGACAACCTGACGTCCAGCAAGGGCAATATTCCGCTCGACCAGACCTTTGACCCGGCCAGCCATGCCTATACGGCGGCTGTGGCCGATACGCCCGCTGCAGTCTATCTCTGCATCAACGGCGATATCCAGACGGGCAGCACTGCCTTCCTCGCGCAATACCGCACCATCACCAACACCGCGCAGGACGACCAGCTGCTTGAGACGCAGATCACCTCCGCCCAGCTCGGAACGCCTGTGTTCCTGCGGAACCTGCTTCTGAACCAGAACGGACGCGGCAATACGCTCACGATCCGCTGCCAGCGCACCGCCGGGAGCGTCACCTACTATCAGGAGTATATCGTCACGCTCCGGCGCACGCTCTCGCTGCGCGATCTTTCACTTGCCTGCGCCGGACAGGCGCAGACGCTCACGTACGGCGGCGGCACGGGCTATTCTGCTGCGGTGTGGGACTATACCGTCACCATGCCCGCGGCTGCACAGACGCTTTCCGTCTGCGCAGAGGTCTATCCTGCGGATGCCGCCTGCTACCGCGATAACGGCAGCACCGGCTATCGCGTCTGGATGGACGGACAGGAGCTGACGCCCGGCGCGGCTGCCGATGTACAGCTGAACGGCACGGCGGAGCCGGAGACTATCACGCTGACGCTGACGAATGACTTTGCGGGCGAAGAAACGGCTTCGGAGTACCGGCTCCAGGTGCAAAAGGCGCAGCCGGTCCTCTTCACGCCGCAGCTGACACCCACGGACGCGCTGATGTTTGTCTGCGATACGCTCTCCAAAACACGCGTCTGGCCGGATGCAGGCGGCGCGTATGAGCTGTTTGACGGCTATACCTATCAGTACCTGCTGACCTGCCCCGGCTATGCGGGCCGGAGCGGGACCATCGAACCGTCGCACAGCGCATCCGGTGCGCTCGTTCTGAAAATCGACGAGGACGCTGTTGTCGTTACGGGCGGCGCGGCCCGCGCCGCAATGACCCTCAGCGCTGCGCAGAAGAACGAAACGCTGCGGCAGCTTCCCGCCGAATGGGCCGATTTCCGCGGAACGAGCTATGACGCCAATGGCACGCCCGGCGACACCGCAGGCAGCAACAACGCCGTCGTATCTATCCAGATGCCGGTGGATGCCGACGCGTCCACGCTTTACTGGTCGAATGCGATCGGCAGCGGCATAGACAGCGGCTCGACCGGCTGCCCGCTGCTGGTGGACGGCGTTCTGATCGTCTGCGCGGGGGATATGATCTGCCGCGTCGACCCGGTTTCCGGCGAGATCCTGACGAAGGCCAAAATGGATCGCGCGTCGAGTTTTTCCATTACGCCTCCGGCCTATGCCAATGGCATGGTGTTCGTCGGACTTTCCGACGGTACGATCCAGGCGTTCAACGCCGAAACGCTGCAATCGCTCTGGATCTACCATGACCCGCTCGAGGGCCAGCCAAACAGCCCGATCACCGTCTGCGGCGACTATCTCTACACCGGCTTCTGGCGCAGCGAGGAATCTCCCGCAAACTTTGTCTGCCTGTCCATCACGGACGAGGACCCGGCGCGCACGGATGAAGAAAAAACCGCCTGCTGGTATTGGACGACGCCAGGCGGCTATTACTGGGCAGGCGCGTATGCCTGCGAGGACTATGTTCTGGTCGGCACGGACGACGGCGCGGACGGAAGCAAGTCCATGACCGGGAGCCTTCTGATGCTCGACGCGAAGACCGGACGACTGCTCGACAAATGGGACGGCCTCTGCGGTGACGTGCGCAGCACGATCTGCTATGATAAAGCGACCGATGCCTTCTGTTTTACCACGAAGGGCGGCTGGTTCTGCAGCGTAAAAACCGGGAAAACGTCCGACGGCTGGCAGCTGCGGACAGGCAGCAAGTGGACGCTGAAGCTGGAAAACGGCACGAGCACCGCGCAGGCCATGAGCACCTCAACGCCGGTGGTGTACAATGGCCGTGCCTACATCGGCGTCAGAGGTACGGCGCAGTTCAGCGAGTACGGCGGCCACAGTCTTACAGTTGTGGATCTTGCGTCGCACACGATCGCCTACCGCGTCCAGACGCAGGGCTATCCGCAGACCTCCGGCATTCTCACGACGGCCTATGAAAAGACGACCGGCTATGTCTATGTCTATTTCGTCGACAATTATACGCCCGGCAAGCTCCGCGTCCTGCGGGACAAGGCAGGGCAGACGCGTGCAGACTATGTCACGGAGGAATCCGGCGTGGATACGCCCTATGTCCTCTTTACGCCCAGCGGAAAGGACGCGCAGTATGCAATCTGCTCGCCGGTCGTGGATTCCTATGGCGTGATGTATTTCAAGAACGACAGCGCGAAGCTCATGGCCTTCGGGCCGTCGGTCACGCTGGAAATTACCCGTCAGCCGGATAAAACGCAGTATCGGGCCGGTGAGGTCTTCGACCCTGCCGGTATGCAGGTCGATCTCGTCTATGCGAACGGCCTGCGGCGGGACGTGACAAAGTATGTCCAGTGGTCGGAGGACCCGCTTACGGAGGAGGATGCGGCAATCGACATCCGCTTCCCCTATGTCCGGTACCACGATCAGGACAGCGAGGAGTCCGGCCGTCTCACAAACGTCAAAACGCAGACGCCGACCGCGTCCGTCAGGCTGACGGTCGAACCCGGAACGGTGGAAAACGGCCGGATCGGCATGCTGACCTGGGCCTATGATATCAAAACCGGCTCGCTTACGATCAGCGGCGAATTTGAAAATGGCCAGAAGCTGGCCGTGGCCTATTATGATCAGAATGGACGCATGGTGCAGGTAAAGCTGCTGACGCAGGCACAGACGCTTGCGGCAGTTGAAAGCGGCGCGCGGATCCGCCTGTTCCTGCTGGATCAGGATAACCAGCCGGTCTGCCGGGCCATGACGGTAAAGAGGTAACAGCATGAAAAGAATACGAGCGGTTGCGCTGCTTCTGGCGCTGTGCCTGCTCCTGTCCGCCTGTGGCGGCACGCAGACGCCGCTGGAACGGACGGCAAAGTACCTGAAATCAGCGGTGCCGGAGCCGGGCTTCGGTTCGCTGGACGGCGACTGGATCGTGTTTGGTCTGGCGCGTGCCGGGGCAGATCTGTCGGACGGATATTTTGACCGGTATTATACGGCGGTCGAAGCCGCCGTGCAGGCGGCAGACGGAACCCTCGACGAGAACCGGTATACCGAGTATTCCCGCCTGATCCTTGCCCTCACGGCGATCGGGCGCGACCCGCAAAACGTCGGCGGCTATAATCTGCTCCTGCCGCTGGCAGACCTCGAAAAGACGACGGCACAGGGTGTCAACGGCGCGGCGTTCGCGCTGCTGGCGCTGGACTGCGGCGGCTATGAGCTCCCGCAGAATTCCGCAGCCGCCGTGCAGGCGACGCGCGACGGCTATGTCGACGCAATTCTGACCCGGCAGAATGCCGACGGCGGCTGGAGCCTCGGCGGTGGCGCGTCAGATCCCGATCTGACCGCCATGGCCCTGCAGGCGCTTGCCCGCTACCGCAGCCGCGCGGACGTGTCCGCGGCAGTAGAAGCCGGGCTTTCCTGTCTGTCGCAGATGCAGGAGGAAAACGGCGCGTTTTCCTCCTGGGGCACAGAGAGCAGCGAGTCGGTCAGTCAGGTGCTCACAGCACTGACGGAGCTTGGCCTCTCGCTGGATGACGCGCGTTTTGTGAAGAACGGGCAGACGCTGGAGGACGTGCTCCTGCGCTTCGCGCAGGACGACGGCAGCTTCGCCCATACGCCGGAGGACGGAGGCAACCTGCTTGCTACCACGCAGGCGTTCTACGCCCTCACCGCTCTCCAGCGCGCCCGCGACGGAAAACCCACCCTCTACGATATGTCAGACGTTACGCCCTGAAAGCCTGTCCCCCAATCCTCACCCTGCCGCACGGCAAGGTGAGGATTTTCGCGTTTTACAGCACACACCAGACACTTTCCCTGTACACAGACACCGATCTGTGCTATAATCATCAAATAAAACTGGACGATCAGGAGGCAGAACTATGATTCCGACCAGAGAGCAGGCATGGGACCTGCTGTGCGAATATAATGAGGGTGAATTCCACCGCCTGCACGCGCGTATCGTGGGCGATGTGATGCGGTATTTTGCCGCCCAGCTTGGCTATGCCGATGAGGCGGACTTCTGGCAGACCGTCGGTATCCTGCACGATCTGGATTTTGAGCAGTATCCCGACCAGCACTGCACGAAGGAGGCGCAGATCCTGCGCGAACGCGGCGTGGACGAGCGCCTTGTCCATGCGGTCGTCAGCCACGGCTATCTGCTCACCGTTGACGTGCAGCCGGAGCACCAGATGGAAAAGGTGCTCTACGCCACGGACGAGCTGACCGGCCTTATCGGCGCAGTCGTGCGGATGCTGCCGACAAAAAGCGTGCAGGACCTTCAGCTCAAGTCGCTCAAAAAGAAGTTCAAGGATAAAAAGTTCGCCGCAGGCTGCTCACGCGAGGTCATTGAGCGCGGCGCGGATATGCTCGGCTGGAGCCTTGACGAGCTGATGGAGCACACGATCACCGCCATGCAGGCGTCCCCGGCTGCCAATGGAAACTGAAAAGGTACTGGTCGCCATGTCCGGCGGCGTGGATTCCTCCGTCGCGGCCAAGCTGCTGACGGACGCAGGCTTCTCCTGCATCGGCTGCACGATGAAGCTCTATGATAATGAAGACGCGGGCATTCCGAAGGCCAACACCTGCTGTTCGCTCGACGATGTCGAGGACGCACGCAGCGTGGCCTACCGCCTCGGTATGCCGTATTATGTCTTCAACCTCAAGGACAAATTCGCCGAGTGCGTTATCGACCGCTTTGTGGACGCCTATGAGCACGGCATTACGCCGAACCCCTGCATCGACTGCAATCGCTATCTGAAATTCGACAAGCTGTTCGAGCGCGCCGATATCATGGGCTGCCGCTATATCGCCACTGGGCACTATGCCCGCATCGAGCGGGAAGGGGAGAAGTACGTCCTCAAAAAGGCCCTCGACGAGACGAAGGACCAGAGCTACGTGCTCTACGATTTGACACAGGAGACGCTTGCGCGGGTCAAGTTCCCGCTTGGCAGCCTGTGCAAGACCGAAGCGCGTGAAATTGCCGCCGAAGCCGGCCTGATCAACGCCCGCAAGCACGACAGCCAGGACATCTGCTTTGTCCCGGACGGCGATTACGCGAAGGTCATCGAGAGCCGCACCGGCAAAACGCCAGAACCCGGCCCGTTCCTCGACCTGAACGGCAATGTCGTCGGCACCCACCGCGGCATTATCCACTATACCGTCGGCCAGCGCCGGGGCCTGCGGATGCCGTCGGACGGCAAAATTTATGTCGTGAAGATCCTGCCGGAGCGGAACGCCGTCGTCGTCGGCCCGAACAAGGCGCTGTTTACAAGAGAATGCCTCGTGCCCGGTATGCACTGGATCTCCGGCGAAGCGCCCGCGCTTCCGTTCCGGTGCAGCGCAAAAACGCGCTACCGCCAGCCGGAGCAGCCCTGCACGGTCTATCCGGCAGGGGAGGCAGGCGTCCGCCTCGTCTTCGACGAGCCGCTGCGCGCCATCACGCCCGGCCAGTCCGCCGTGCTCTATGATGGCGATACCGTCCTTGGCGGCGGCATCATCGCAAGGGAGGAATCCGTATGCTGATCTCATCCATGGGCCGCTACGCGGTTCTGATCCTGCTGGATCTGGCGGAGCATCGCGGCGGCTTTGTCCCCGTGCGGCAGATCGCCGAGCGGCAGGAGCTGTCGCAGAAGTATCTTGAGCGCATCCTGCGCACGCTGGCAGAGCACGGACTGGTCGAGGGAACGCACGGCAAGGGCGGCGGCTACCGCCTGACGCGCGAACCGTCCGACTATTCCATCGGCGAGATCATCCGCGCGGCGGACGGCTCCCTGTCCTGCCTCGGCACGAACGTACAGCTGACGCGCTGCGAGGTATCCTCCGGCCTGTCCGCCGTCTGGAACCGGCTCGACAAACAAATCGCCGCCTGTCTCGACGCCATCCCCCTCTCCACCCTGGCCACCGCCGACGCAGCGGATGAATATGTGATCTGACTGATTTTAGCGCAGCACCCAGCGGCCTTTCCACCGGGGAAGCCGCTGGTGCATACGTTTTCTGCTTCTTAACAGACCCTTAACATACCGGCTGTTTTCTTTTATGCTATTATATACTGGGTGAGGATCGATGGATATGACACGAAATACAAAGGATCAGACCTTACGCGGGCGGCTGCGGCAGATATTCCTGTTTTCCTGGCGCGACTGTGCCGTGTGCGTCGGCATTCTGGCAGCGGCGGGGCTGCTGTGCGCGCTGCTGCGGATGATCGACTCGTCCGACGTGTATGTCGCGCTGATCTTCGAATGCGCGGTCGTGCTCGTCTCGCGTTTCACCGACGGGTACCTGTTTGGCCTGCTTGCTTCGGTGATCGGCGTCGTCGGCGTGAACTGGATCTTTACATACCCCTATATGCAGCTCAATTTTACCATTTCCGGCTATCCGCTGACCTTCCTTGTCATGCTGGCCGTCTCCGTCGTGGTCGGCACGTTGACCACCCAGATCAAGCAGCAGGAAAAGCTCCGTGCGGAAGCGGAAAGAGAAAAAATGCGCGGCAATCTCCTGCGGGCCGTCTCTCACGATATCCGTACGCCCCTGACCGCCATCGTCGGCGGCATCGACGCGATTCTGGAAAACGGCAGTCAGATCTCACCGGAAACCAGCAGAGATCTGCTAGAAAATATGCGCGACGAATCCAACTGGCTCATCGGCGTGGTGGAAAATCTGCTGTCCGTCACGCGTATGTCCGGCGCTTCGAATATCAAAAAGGAGCTGGAGGCGGGAGAAGAGGTTCTCGGCGCAGCCTCCATGAAATTCAAGCGGCACTATCCCGCGGTCGAGGTCAGCATCACCGCGCCCGATACGCTGCTTATGATCCCGATGGATATCATTCTCATTGAGCAGGTGCTGATCAATCTGATGGAAAATGCCGTCCAGCATGGCAAAACGACCACAAGGATCGAGCTGCGCTTGTCGAGCGCCGGCGGCCTTGCTGTTTTCGAGGTCGCGGACAACGGCTGCGGCATCGAGAAGGAGCTTCTGCCGCACCTGTTCGAGGGCTATCTCACCCGCGATCAGGAGGAGATCTCCGACCAGCGGCGCAATATGGGCATCGGCCTGTCTGTATGTATGTCCATCGTGCAGGCGCACGGCGGTACGATGCGTGCGGAAAACCGGAAAAAAGGCGGCGCTCTGCTGCAATTTTCATTGCCATTGGAGGAAAACAGCCATGAACATCAGAGATAAGGTTCTTCTGGTCGAGGACGAGCGGACCATCCGCAGCTTTATGCAGGCGATCCTGACGGCAAACGGCTACGACGTGCTTATGGCCGGCACGGGTGCGATGGCGAATACCATGATCGCATCGCACTGTCCGGATATCATCATTCTCGACCTCGGCCTGCCGGATATGGACGGCATGACGATCCTGAGAAACGTCCGGAAATGGTCGAAGGTCCCCATTCTGGTCGTCTCCGCCCGCAGCCACGAGCGCGACAAGGTCGAAGCCCTCGACGCAGGCGCGGACGATTATCTGACCAAGCCCTTCGGCACGGAGGAGCTGCTTGCGCGCATCCGCGCCGCCGTCCGCCACACCCGGACGCCGGAAGGCGCAGCCGCCGTCGCCAATTCCGGCGTGTTCACCGCCGGAGAGCTGACCATCGACTACGATAAGCACCGCGTTTATATCGCGGGCCGCGACGCCAATCTCACGCAGAACGAATATAAGCTGGTTGCGCTGCTCGGCCTGCACGCGGGCAAGGTCCTGACATATGATTATCTCATCAAGGAGCTCTGGGGCCCCAGCGCCCGCAGCGATAACCAGATTCTGCGCGTCAATATGGCAAACATCCGCCGCAAGATCGAAAAAAATCCCGCCCAGCCTGCTTACATCTTCACAGAATCCGGCGTCGGCTACCGCATGGTCGAGGGGGATTGAGCGTTCTGCCGCCGCTTTTCCGGTTTTGGAAAAGCGGCGGCTGTTTTCTGCTCCGCGGTTCCGCTTGCATTTTTCCTGAAACTGTGGTATGAAAGAAGAAAACCAATCAGGAGGGATTCCCTATGAAAGTCATGCTTGTAAACGGCAGTCCGCATGAGTACGGCTGCACCGATGCTGCGCTGCGCGAGGTCGCTTCCGCGCTGAACGCGGACGGAATCGATACCGAAATTTTCTGGATCGGTAATACGCCCATCGGCGGATGCATCGCCTGCGGCGGCTGCTCCAAGGCAGGCAAATGCGTCTTCGGCGGTTCGGTCAACGACTTTGCCGAAAAGGCAAAGGACGCGGACGGCTTTGTGTTCGGCACGCCGGTCCACTACGCGGCGGCCTCCGGCAATATGACCGCGTTCATGGACCGCCTGTTCTATTCTGCGCCGAAGGAAGCGTTCTGCCGCAAGCCCGCCGCCGTCATTACCTCCGCCCGCCGCGCAGGCACCACGGCCGCGTACGAGCAGCTGCTCAAATACCCCGGCATCACGGAAATGCCCATCGTTTCCTCCTGCTATTGGAACAATGTCCACGGCTCCAGGGCCGAAGACATCCAGCAGGACGAGGAGGGCGTGCGCATCATGCGCGTTTTGGGGCACAATATGGCCTGGCTCCTGCGCTGTATCGAGGCAGGCAAGGCCGCAGGCGTTCCCAATCCGCGTAAGGAGCCGCTTGCAAAAACGAATTTTATCCGGTAAAAACTGCACAAACTAATGCAACGCAAGCTTGAAAGGAGTGCAGCGCAAGATGTGTACTGCGATCACATATCAGACAAAGCAGCTGTATTTTGGCCGGACGCTGGATTACGAATGCAGCTACGGCGAACAGGTGACAATCACGCCGCGAAATTACCCGTTCGACTTCCACCACGCAGGCCCGGTGCATACGCACTACGCCATAATCGGCATGGCCCATGTGGCGGGCGGCTACCCACTGTATTACGACGCCGTCAACGAAACCGGCCTGTGCATGGCGGGACTGAATTTCGTCGGCAACGCCGTGTACGCGCAGCCAAAGCCGGACAGGACGAACATTGCGCAGTTTGAATTCATCCCATGGCTGCTGGGGCGCTGTGCGTCCGTCGCGCAGGCGCGGACGGAACTTTCTAAACTCAATCTGACCGGAACGCCGTTCAGCGCCGCTCTGCCCGCCGCACAGCTGCATTGGCTGATTGCCGACGAAAGAGAAGCGGTCACGGTCGAATCGACCGCAGACGGCCTGCACGTCTATGAAAACCCTATCGGCGTTCTGACCAATAACCCGCCGTTCGGCGAGCAGCTGTTCAATCTGAACAACTATATGCACCTTTCGCCCCGACAGCCGGAAAACCGCTTTTCCCAAGCGCTCCCGCTGCGCCCATACAGCCGAGGCATGGGCGCGCTGGGCCTGCCGGGCGATCTGTCGTCCATGTCGCGCTTCGTCCGCGCCGCGTTTACAAAGCTGAACGCCGTCTCCGACGACACGGAGCAGGGGAGCGTCAGCCAGTTTTTCCACATCCTCGGCGCCGTGGAGCAGCAGCGCGGCTGCTGCGAGGTGGCAGACGGGCAGTACGAGCGCACGATCTATACCTCCTGCTGCAATGCACACAGCGGTGTCTATTATTATTCCACCTATGATAATCGCTGTCTGACAGCGGTCGATCTGCACCGGGAAAATCTCGACGGCAGCGCGCTTATCGCCTATCCGCTCATAACAGAGCAGCAGATCCTCTGGCAGAACCGCCGGTAAAACGCAAAAGCGGGAGAACGCACAGCTTTGTGTGTTCTCCCGTTGATTTATGCTTTATGGCAGTGCGCGGATCAGCCGAAGGAGGCGTCGAGCATATCCTTGATCTCGCCCGTCCAGTCCTCAACGGACGCGAACCAGCTGATCATTTCGTCGTACTGGTCGTCCGTCAGATCGTCGCGGGTGTTGAGAATGTCGCTGTAGCGCTGCAGCATATCGCCCATGCTCTGGCAGTCGGTGAGGATATCCTCGTCGATCACATCGGCGTAGTTGTTCATCTTATCCGCCATCACATTGTAGGCATCGGCGGCCTTGCTGTAGGCGTCGACCGCTTCCTGCCTCTTGGCATTCTCGCCGCAGGCGGTGAGGCTCAGCAGCAGGCTGAGGAGCAGCAGCAAGGCTGCGATGCGCATTACATTCTTCTTCATGTTTCTTTTCCCTTTCTATTTCTGTGTTTTATTCGTTCGCGGCTGTCATTTCTGCCGCGAAAACGACGGTTCAGATGCCAAGCAGCTGCTTTTTCTTGGCGGTAAATTCCTCCTCGGACAGAATTCCGGCGTCCAGCAGCTCCTTATAGCGCTTGAGCTCGGTGACGGTGTCTGTCTGCGGGGCAGGCTGGGGCCGGGTCTGCGGCTGTTTTTCGCTGTCCGTGCCGCCCACATTCCGGTGCTCAGGCGCGGACGGGTCGAGGATCTTCATCAGGTTGACGGCAAGCGTGTGCAGCTCTGTGACCTTCTGCTCGTAATCGCGCTTGTAGTCGTCGAGATTGGGTTCGTCGTGCATAAAGACCGGCGCGCTGATCTTCTGGCGGAACGAGCCCCAGTAGGGATGGCGGAGCTGGATCTCAAGCTCAAACTGACGGACCGGCGCAGGCTCGTCAAATCGCGGCTCGGAGCGGCGGAGGCGGCGCGTGGAGGACGAGTCGCCGTTCTTTTCGAGCATACGCTCCAGCTCCTCGAACCGCTCATATTCGCGCTTTTCCCGCAGATAGGTCAGGACCTTCGGCGCAAGCTTCTTTAAAATCGCGGGGACCTCGCTGCGGTAAAGGTCGAGACTGCCCGTTTTGCCCTCCATCAGCAGCCGGCCGTCCTCATAGATGCGGAAGCAGGCGAAGTTCTCTGCGGTAAAGGCAAAGGCTCCGTCGCCGTATTTCAGCCGGAGCAGTCGGTGCTCCGTGTCGAGCAGAATGCCGCCGCTGAAAAAGCCGAAGCTGAACTGCTCAGTCTGCGTGAACTGCTCGCGCAGGGGCCGGTTTTCCTCATAAAAATCAAGATAATTCCGGAAAGCCTCGATCGACATATTCGCAAGCGAGCCGTCCGGCAGGTCGATCTTCGCGGCGCAGGCCTTGCACAGCGGCTGATCGTCGACGACCGTTGCGAGCAGGCGCGGGGTGGGGCTGCCGCAGATGGGGCAGAGTTTTTTGTTGTTGCTGAACAATCCCATAATTCTCTCTCCTTGCTGTTTCTGTGCCGCTGACGCGGCGGTCATAGCCTGTGAAAGCCCATCAGATGTCCGGGAAGGAAGTTCCACGGCCGGGTCAGCGCATGATTGTAGTTCTCCACGGCCTGCCGCAGGATGCTTTCGCTGCGCGCAAGAACTCCGGCGGCGCGCTCGTCCGCGGCGGCGCTTCTGCGGCAGGCGGCAGCCTGCTCAAGCGCGCTGTCGACAATGCTCTTCAGCGACCGCAGCACCCGCCGCACCTCCCGGAACCAGAGGACGAGGAAGGCGGAGAAGCTGACAAGCGCGGCAAGCCACGCGATCCACTGCTCCATCCCGCGTCCCTCCTTCTTTTCGGTTATATTGAGTATAGCAGCTGCTGTGCGGAAATGCGCATGGGCGGCACGAGATGTATGCTTTTTCTGCCTGAAATGTCATACGCGCTCTGGAAAGATACGCCGGAGTATGATAAGATGCAGAAAAGGTATTTTCGAGGGAGGCGGTGCGGATGAATATCGCGGTCTGCGACGATCAGGCGGAGGAGCTGGAGACTGTGACGGAGCTTTTGCGGCAGTGGCAGGCGCAGCGGCGCTGCCCGCTGCATTTTCGCACGTTCCGCAGCGCGGCGCAGCTGCTGGATGCGGCGCGCAGGGAGCGCTTTACGCTGTATCTGCTCGATGTGATGATGCCCGGCATGGACGGCATGGCTGCCGCGCGTGAGCTGCGCAGCTTTGACGAGGCGGCGGCGCTTGTGTTCCTGACCTCCTCGCCGGGCTTTGCGTATGAGAGCTACGGCGTGAAGGCGATGGAGTATCTGCTGAAGCCCGTCCGCGCACAGACGCTGCACCCCATTCTGGATCAGCTCTGGCAGCGTGAGCAGCGACCGCAGGACAGTCTGACGCTGAAAACCGGCGGCACGCTGATCCGCATCCCGTTTTCGCAGCTGGCCTTTGTCGAGGTCAACGGGAAGCACCTGTATTTCAATCTGGCCGGCGGTCAGGTGCGGCAGACGGCAGGTACGCTCCGCGATTATGAGGCTGTGCTGCTCGCGCGGGAGGAATTCACGCGGATCCACCGCTCGTATATTGTTAACATGATGCAGATCAGCGAGCTTTCGCCTGCGGGCGTGCGAACGTTTTCCGGAAAAAACCTCCCGGTTTCACGGCTTTTGTACCCGCAGCTCCAAAAGGATTACATGAAGCTGCTGTTTTTGGAACGGGAGGGATGAGCTGTGCCCGCTGAGGTTATCATCGGCATTTTGAATTATGGACTGATCCTGATCTTCGGCCTGTGTCTGAGCGTGGAAATCGCGGGCGGCTGCGAGAGCCGGAGGCAGAGGCGGACGGTCGCGCTGCTCTGCGTTCTGCTGCTGCTCATTCAGATCCCGCCCTGGCTCCTGTTCGGCGTCGACACGGTCAAGCGGCTGTATCCGCTGATCGTCCACCTGCCGCTGACGCTGGGGCTGATTTTTCTGCTGCATAAGCCGCTTGGCGTGTCCATCGTCAGCGTCTTTACCGCGTACCTGTGCTGTGAGATTCTCAACTGGGTACGCGAGATCGTCAGTGCGCTGACGCACTCTGTTCTGGCGGGCGAGATCAGCTATGCGGTGCTGATCGTTCCGGTCTTTCTCCTGCTGCGCCGGTATTTTGTCCGTGCGGCATACGAAGCCATGACCTGCTCAAAGGCGGCGCTTGGGCTGTTCGGCAGCCTTCCGGTCGCGTTCTATTTCTTTGATTACGCAACGACGATCTATTCCGATGCCCTTTACGCCGGAATTCATGCAGTCAACGAGTCGCTTCCGGCGCTGCTGATCGTATTCTACGTGATATTCCTGACCGCGTATCACGTGCAGACGCAGCGGCGCGGCAGCGCGGAGATGCAAAGCTCCATGCTGGAAGCAAAATGGTCGCAGGCGCAGACGGAAATGGACGCCATGCGCCGCTCACAGGCGCAGACGGCAGTGTACCAGCACGATATGCGCCACCACCTGAACGCGATCGACGCGTTTTTATCAGCAGACCGGACAGAACAGGCGCGGGACTATATCCACCGTGTACAGTCCGAGGTCGAGGCACTGAGCGTCCGGCGCTACTGTGAAAACGAGCTGGTCAATCTGCTGTGCTCCTCGTTTGCGGAAAAGGCGCAGCAGCACGGCATCCGGCTGACGGCGGAGCTCCGCCTCCCCGCAGCGCTGAGCATTCCAGACACCGAGCTGTGCACTGTTTTGTCCAACGGACTGGAAAACGCGTTCCGCGCCGTGTCCGGGCTGGACGAGCAGCAGCGGACCGTCTCGCTGTACTGCGGCGTGCGGCTCAATAAGCTGCTGCTGGAAATCAAGAACCCGTATCAGGGCGAGGTTGTCATGTGCGAGGGGCTTCCGGTATCCGACCGCGCGGGTCACGGCTACGGCTGCCGCAGTATGCAGTCCATCGCCGCCCGCCGCGGCGGCCTGTTCGAGCTGCAGGCTGAAAACGGCGTGTTCCTGCTGCGCCTGGCCCTTCCGCTGAACGGGTAGCCGCGTCTGCTTGCCATGAAAAATGCACCGGTGCTTCTGCAGCGCACCGGTGCATTTTTTGCGATCCCATATACCAAAGCCATGATTCTGATTAGAAAATCCGGGAAGCGTACAGAATACGCGCAGGAGGTGTTTTCTACGGATCGGCATGAAATTAAAATTGGCGGTGCAACCTACTGCGTACAAAGAAGCTTTCGGGATCAGAGCAGCGCCGCAGAGATCATTGCAAAGAAAATCTTGGAATCGTCGAAAACCGACGGAAAAATTGACGTATCTGCGCCGGTAAGTTATAATATGAACGGGAAGTTGGTTCAAGGAGGCTAAACATGAGGACCAACATATCAATTGTTGTTGCCGCATATGTGCGTCTTTCCGTGGATGAGGCCGGAAAGAGCGTATCCGGGAGCATTGAAAACCAGATCAGTCTGATTAAAGAGTATTGCGCGAAACGAGAACTGATCGTCGCGGCTGTCTTTCAGGATGACGGCTGGTCGGGCGGAAACTTTGAACGCCCCGGCTTCAAAAAGCTGCTGGAATTCCTGAGGAAGAAGAGCGCGAATACGGTCATTACCGTCGATCTTTCCAGACTTGGACGAAATATGCGCGAGGCAAGCTACTACGCCGAAGAATATTTTCCGGAGCACGGCATCCACTTCTTCACGATTTCCGACGGCTTTGATACGGCGCGTGAAAACGTCTTTGCACCGTTCCAGTTCGCCATGAACGAGGTCTACCTGCGTGACGGTTCACGCAAGGTCAAAAACGTTCTGAAAAACAAGCGTGAGAGCGGGCAATACTGTGCCTGTCCGCCGTATGGCTACAAAAAGAATCCGGACAATGTGCATCAGCTCATCCCGGATGAGGTGACCGCGCCGGTCGTGCAGAGAATTTTTGCCGCGGCGGCCTCCGGTGATTCCTCCCGGAAAATTGCGATGGAGCTGAACGCCGGCGGGATCATTCCGCCGCTCAAATATCGCGTCCTGTATCGCGATCATTTTGGCGACGAGGGCGCCAGCCACGCCTCTGATCTTTGGAATTATACGACGATCAAGCGGATCCTCAAGAATGAGGTCTATCTCGGGCATACGCTGCTTGGCAAAACGAGAAAGGCCAGCATCCGTTCCGAAAAGAAGCTCCCCGTCCCGCAGGAGGATTGGGCAGTCACGCGCGGCACGCATCTGCCGCTTGTTTCGCAGGAGACATTTGACGCTGCGGCGCTGAATCTCGGAAAAGGAACTCGGAATTATCAGAAATACGACCACGTGCGCAAAAGCATTTTCTCCGGCATTGCCGTCTGCGGACGCTGCGGGCATTCGCTCTGCTCCTGCGGAACGGTCTATAAGGGGGAACGCGAGAAATACTGGTACCTGTCCTGCACCAGACAGCGGCCCGACATTGCAGATCCCTGCGAGGGTGTCCGGATCCGCTACAGTGACCTTCTGGAGGTCGTGCGGCAGGATCTGAACGAGATCCTTGCCATGACCGATGAACAGATCGACCGGCTTGTCGGCGATGTTCTCCGGGAAACGCAAACGTCCGAGGCAGTCCAGACCCGGCAGCTTCAGCAGGAGCGGGCTGCCGCCCGTCTGAAAACCATCGACAGGGTGATTACAAAGCTCTACATGGACAATGCGGAGGGACGACTGGAGGATGCCCGGCTATCCGATATGGTGTCGCAGCTTCAAGCTGAGGGCGCGGGACTTCAAAGACTTCTGACAGCATTGGAACCGGACAAAACAGAAAACGCAGCGGAGGACTATCAGCGTTTTTTCGCCCTTGCACGGCGCTATACACACATTGAGAAGCTGGACAGAGAAACGCTGTCGCTGTTTGTTGAGCGCATTGAGATCGGACCGAAGGAATTGCCGCAGGGTATCCGGAAGTCCGTCCGCCGGGAGCAGCCGTTTTGCCAGAGCATCCGCATCTTTTACCGCTTCGTCGGCGAGCTGGCCCCAGCCCCCGTGCGAAGCTTCCCGCTGCCATCCAATCCGGAACCCGGCAAAAAATAAGATGAAAAAGAACACCAAGGGAGGTCGGCGTCAACCTGAAGAACGGCTACAACGGCGACCTGACCTCCCGCGAAGCCGGCTCCGTCGGCGGCCAGATGGTCAAGAACGTGTGCCCCATACGAACCGCGAGATTTACAAGAAACAACCGGATCATGGAAGGGCATATGCAGGCAGTACGGTACATAGTGCGGATCAGCGTATAAGAAAGTCAGCACGGGCAAGTGGAAAGTCATCCGCTGTCCGTGCTGACTCTTTAGATCGACCTACAGTTCTTCTGTCTTGAACGTCGTATACCCCTCGTAATAATAGCTGTGGTCGATACCTTTCATAAAGACCTCGCGGCTATTCACATCATCTGTCAGCGCGGTTTTCAGCAGCACCTTGATCTCCACGTCCTTAATCGGGCTGCGCTCCATCGCAAGCAAATAGTCCTCTTTATCGACCTTGCTCCAGTCCACAACCTGACCGATGCCGTTTTTCAGCATCAAATCGAGCCAGATGCGCATACTGCGACCGTTGCCCTCGCGGAACGGGTGCGCAACGTTCATTTCTACATACTTTTCGATTTGTGGATCGTCTTGGGCGATGCAAACGTGCCGACAGGCAGCTTGTCCAGTGTAGCGCTCTCGAACAGCCATACGGCCTTTTTCTTGCTGATGCGCTCTTCCTCCCGCGCAAGGTCGGCAGAACTCGTCAGCCCTAATTTATTTTCCAGTGCCATAGCGCACCTCCACGTTATTTCAATCTATACGTTTTCTCCGCCCCTCTGCCGATTACCTCAATCAGCCCTTCCTCGCTCATCTGGCGGGTCAGCAGGTAGGCTCTGGCCTTTTTAATATGCAGCAGCTCCTGCAACTCCTCGTCGTGCATTTCACCATATTTCTTGAGATAGTCCAGAACGATTTTCATCTGCGGCGTAATGACCGGTGCAACGGACTTTGCTTCTGCCGCGTTTTCAGCGCCCGCAGAAGCGGCATTCATGTTTGGCAGCACGATTCGGAATGCATTTGTTGTTGCCTTGATGCTGGGCTGGACGGGGCAGTTTGCTTTTTTGTAAAGGGTCAGACGCTGCAGTCTGCTGCGGTGAACCGTGCGATATGCGCCGGAGAGAGCGGTTCGGGGCGGGGGCAGGAGGACTGTACCGGAACCGGCTGCCGTTCGCTGCCGCTCTGCATGATGCGGACAATGACCTCAAGCACATGATACGCGAACGATGCGTCACAGCGGCACGGCGCTGCGCGCAGAACCGCGTCTGCCAGCTCCGCCGCACCGAGCCCGCGGCTGTTGTCCGAAAATGGGAGTCCCGTGCCCAGCGGCGTGCATTGCAGAGTGGGCGGCGTCTGCGGATCCGGCCGAAGCAGCTGCGACGGGTCACCGAAATGATCCGGAGAGCCCAGCTTTAGGATCCCCTCCGTCCCGTAGATGACAAACACGGCCTGATCCGGCCCGATGCTGTCACCGTTCAGCGCAAATGTCCCGCTGACGCCGTTGGCGAGCGTCAGCGTGGCAGTGACGAAGCTCTCGTTCGGATACGAATACGGCTGGCCGTAGTCCGGGCTGTCCGGCAGACAGTTCCGGCGAACCTCCGCCCGGTTTCCGGTAAAAGCGGACACCTGAGAAACAGACCCCAGCAGACTTACGAGCGCGGTCAGGTAATAAACGCCGTAATCAAAGCAGATCCCGCCGCCCGGCAGACGCAGGAACAGATATTTGCTTGCCAGCGCGTCCAGATTCCGGTTTGCGTAAACGCAGAAGCCTGTGACCTGGCCGATCGCGCCGCTGTCGATCGCGCAGCGCGCGTCCTGCAGCACTGCGCCGAGGAACGTATCCGGCGCGGAGCCGAGATACAGCCCGTTCCTTCTGGCCAGCGCAAGCAGCTCCTCCGCCTCCTCCAGCGAGGTCGACATGGTTTTTTCCGTATAGACATGCTTCCCCGCCAGAAGCGCCTCGCGGATCAGCGCATAATGCGTGGACGCGGGCGTCAGGAGCAGGATAAGCTGGATCGAATCGTCCGTAAGGATCTGCTGGTAGGTGCGGCTTTCGATCCCATACTGCGCGGCCTTCGCCGCCGCATGCTCCGGATGGAGCGCGCAGCAGCAGACCACCTCGACGGTGGAAAAGCGGGTTTTCAGATTTGTGAGATAGATATCGCTGATGGCGCCGCAGCCGATCACGGCGGCGCGCAGCTTGGCATGCTTCCTCATAATTCCTCCAAATTCTTTCTATGCCGGCGGCTTTGTCAGCGCGAGACAGATCTGGAGCTGCAGGCAATACTCCGGATCTGAAAAATCGTGCTTCAAAATGGATTGACATTTACTGATGCGGTAGCGCACGGTGTTCCGGTGCAGGAACAGCGTATCCGCGGTCTCCTTGATGCTGCATTTGCTGTCCAGATAAATGCTCAGCGTCTCGCGCAGCTCGCGCGTGACATCGTCCTTCGGCTCAGCCAGCTCCCGCAGCGTCGACTGGCAGATGGACGAGATCTGATAGCTGGGGGAGGTCTTCAGGATTTCAAGAATGCTCGTCGGCTGACAGGCATAGACGGACTGGCCGCAGGTGCCGGTCGTATTGTTGAACAGCTCCAGCGTGTTCCAATAGGCCTCACGGATGTCGTTGAGATTTTTGACATGGTTTCCGATGACGAATTTCAACGGCTCCCCGAACGCGCGGACAGAGGCTTCGCCGATTTTGTCCAGAAACGCGTGAATATCCAGCGCGCTTTTCTGAACGAGAAGAACGTAGAGCCCGTCGTCGACCAGAGAGAAGACGGTGACATTTCCGTGGAAATAGTGAATGGCGTTTTTGAGAATATAGTTGAAGACCTCGATATAGAGCTCATGATTGCCGAGCGGACTGTCGGCGTGCTGCAAAGGCGCGGCGGCGTTGACGAAGCCGCCGATGACGATGTTGTAATAGACCGACCGCTTCAGCCCATAGCGGCTGCCGGTCACGGCCAGCTGGGAGAGCGCGCTGCCGTCACAGTTTACGAGCATGTCAAAGTAGGACTGCCGGAGCTTTGCGGACTCCAGATCGGTGAACAGCTGCTTATAAAACAGCATGCCGAGATTCAGAAGCACCTCCTCCATGACGAAAAAGGACAGCGGCGACGTGGCTTCTCTGGAAAACGCGACCATGAAGTGGGAATTTCGGCGGATGCTCTTGATGGGGTAGATGTAGAGCTTGACCTCCTTGACATAGTTCGGCAGGCGGACGCTGCAGCAGATGGTCTCGTTGTCGTCCTTGTTGAGGCCGTCTATATGCGCGATAGCGGCCTTGACCTCGTCCTCGGTCGTGTTGACGGATTCGCAGAGCTCGCCGAAGCGGTCGACGATCAGGCAGGGCTCATTGAGCTTTGCGGAGATGAGCTTCAGAACCTGCCGGAGCGGAACGCCCTGGATGATCAGGTTATAGAGCTGCTTCTGCGTGTTGAGCGCGTCGACCAGATTGTCGTTTTCCACGTTCCAAAGAAGCGACAAAAACCGGTGATACACCTCGCCGAGCGTCAGGTGGATCGGAATATTGATCAGGGGAAAGCCGACGGAATCCGCAGTCTGTATGACCTTGGGATCGAGCTCGTCAATAAACCGGCCGAGCTTGATCCCAAGCCCGGCGCACGGCAGCTTGTCCAGACTCAGGATCAACTCGCACAGCTTTTCCTGATTTTCCTTATAGGCCATGGCGGTTGTGATAATGAAGCAATTTTTGGGAACATAGGAGATCACGTCCGGCGTTTCCGTCGATTCGATGGTCGCGACCGGACGATCCAGACACGCGTTTTGATTGATCAGGGTCAGCTCCTGAAGCGTTGGAATTGACAGCAGTTCATTCAGATACATCATAAAAGGGAAACCTCCGCGCAGGAAACAAGGCAATTAACTAGTTTATTTCTATTATAGTGAGAAAAGATGTATTTGTCTACAAAGCAGAGGCTAAGAAATATCTTCCAAATGTGCGGAATGCACAAAAGGATAAAAAAGTTTGGAGCTTTCCTACGTAGATTTTGTGAAGTTTTGTGCATTATAATGCAATTGCTCGATCGAAGAGCCATCGTATTCAGGCAAAAACAAAAAAGTAGAGGAGACTAAAAATGAAAAAAAGATTCTTAGCGCTATTTCTGGTTTTTGTTTTGAGCATCAGCCTGCTTGCCGGCTGCAGCTCCACCCCCGCAGCGGAGCCGTCGAAGAACGACACACCCGCGACAGAGCAGACCCCTTCCACCAGCACGGAACAAACCGAGCAGACAGCGCCCGTGGAAGACGTTGTCTACAAGGACGAGCTGCATGTCGGCTACAATCTGGAGCCGGCTACGCTTGACCCGATGATGGTCGCCGACGCGCCCGTGCGTGTCGTCACCTACGGCAACATCTATGAAGCGCTCGTCACGCTCGACGCGGAGTTCAACGTCAAGCCGGAGCTGTGCGAGTCCTACGAGGTCAACAACGATGGCCGCGAATATCTCTACCATCTGCGCACGGGCATCAAGTTCCACAACGGCGAGGAAATGACGGCTGACGACGTTGTTGCCTCCATGAACCGCTGGATCGAGCACTACGGCAACGCGCAGAACACGGTCGGCGAGTCCCGCTTCGAGAAGGTCGACGACAGCACGGTCAAGATCGTGTTTGACGGCCCGATCGCGTTCTTCAACGAGCTGATCGCGACGCAGTCCCAGGGCTCCGTCATCATGCCCAAGTCCGTCATTGAGAATGTCGACGCCTCCACCGGCGAAGTTCAGGAATACATCGGCACCGGCCCGTACAAGTTTGTCGAATGGAAATCCGGCACCTACATCAAGCTCGAGAAGTTCGAGGACTACAGTCCCTATGGCGTCGAGGGCGAAGCGAGCGGCTGGTACGGCTATAAGACGCAGGCCACGCCCGTGATCTATTACGACATCGTTTCCGACAACGCCACCAGAGCCGCCGGCATCCAGACCGGTGAATACGATATCGTGACCGAAATGGGCGGCGACGACTTTGCGATGCTCGACAGCATCGAGGGTTTGACCACCTACACCGAGCTGAACGGCGAATATGTCGTCGTTTACAACAAGGCCGAGGGCCTCTGCGCGGATGTCAACATGCGTCAGGCGATCAACGCGATCCTCGATGCCAACGAGATCCTGCTCGGCGCATACAACACGCCCGACTTCTTCCGTGAGGAGATCAGCTTCATGCCGGCGGAGACCGCAACGTGGTACACCGACGCCGGTAAGGAAAACGCACATCTGAAGGATCTGGATCTTGCGAAGGAATATCTGGAAAAGGCAAACTACAACGGCGAGACCGTTCGCATTCTGGCCTCTCCGTCGAGCGCAGCGCTCGCGGGCGGCGCAGTCGTCGTGCAGTCTGAGCTGGCTGCCGCCGGCATCAACGCCGAGCTGATCACCCCGGATTACACCAGCTACTCCGCCTACCGCAACGATCCGACCAAGTACGATCTGTTCTTCGCCAGCCTGATCCCCGTCGCGGTTCCGACGCTGCAGATCTACCTGAGCAGCAGCTGGGCCGGCTTTACCAACGACCAGAAGATCTTTGACGCGGTCAAGGAAATGGACGCAACGGCCGATATCCCGACCTGCCAGAAGCTGTGGGAAGAGCTGCAGACCTACCTGTGGACGGAAAGCCTCCCCGCCTCCAAGCTCGGCAGCGTGTTTATCTACGGCGTCTGCACGGACAAGGTTGAAAACTTCGCGACCTTCTGCAGCGCACCGACCGTGTCCAACATCAGAGTCAGACAGTAACGGCAGACTCCAACTGAAAACTCTGGCATGATGCCTTACTAAAAAAGCGCGGGAATGCCGAAACCGGCCTTCCCGCGCTCTTTTCGTTCCCGACAAGAGTAACCGCAGACGATTGAACCATTGGTTACAAGAGAGGTATGAGGAGGAAAACAGTGAATAATTGGATGAGTCTGAGCAAGGACTCGCGCTATGGGGTCACAACAAATGGTTAAGTACATAGGAAAGAAACTGATATCCGTCGTTCTGATGCTGCTCATCGTTTCGGCGTTTACCTTTATGATCATTCACCTGACGCCGGGCGACCCGGCGCGCGTCATGCTGGGTGTGGACGCGCCGGAGGAACAGGTGGAACAGCTCAGAGAGCAGATGGGCCTGAACCGGCCGCTTCCGGTTCAGTATGTAGACTGGCTGAACGACGTGCTGCACGGAGATCTGGGCGAATCGATCTTTATCGACCAGCCGCTGACGGAGATCATTGCAGAAAGAATGCGCCCGACGATCGAATTGACGATTTTTGCCTTGATCATTGCGGTTGTGATCGCAATTCCGACCGGTATTGCGTCTGCCAGGGGCAGGGGCCGGGGAATCGACCAAGGAATGATGGTGCTATCCATGCTGGGCGTCAGCGTCCCGAATTTCCTGCTGGGCCTGCTTCTGGTCCTGGTTTTCGCGGTGGGGCTGAAGTGGTTCCCGGCCTCCGGCTATAAGACGATCGCGGAGGCGGGCTTCAAGGGCTATATCAGCCGCATGATCCTGCCTGCGGTCTCCCTCGGCATGATGCACGCGGCGCAGCTGAGCCGCATGACGCGCTCCGCCGTTCTGGAGGTGCTCGGCAAGGACTATATCAAAATGGCAAAGGCAAAGGGCGTCAAATCACACGCGCTGATGCTGAAGCACGCGCTCAGAAACGCGCTGATCCCGATCATCACCGTCATTGCGCAGAGCTTTGTGTCTCTGATCGCGGGCGCGCTGGTAACGGAAACGGTGTTTAACATTCCGGGCGTTGGAAAACTGATGATCGACTCCATCGGCCGAAGAGATTATGAGGTCGTGCAGGCAATGGTGCTGCTGATTGCAGTGCTGAACGTGCTTGTCATGTTCCTTCTGGATATTCTCTATGGCATGATCGATCCTAGAATCAGAAGCGAGAGGTGAGCATATGACGGATCTATATCAAATCAAGGCGCAGATGCGGAAGGAGCACCGGATCTTAAAAACCCGGAAATTCTTCCGCAACAAATCAGTCGTGATCGGCGCTGCCGTATTGCTCATCATGCTGGCGCTCGCAGTGCTGGCCCCGGTGATCTCGCCGTATGACCCGCTGGAGGTCAATGTTGTCAACAGGCTGAAGTCCCCGTGTAAGGAATTCATTTTCGGAACGGACACCTTTGGCCGCGATCTTCTGAGCCGCATTCTGTACGGCACGTCCATCTCCATGAAGGTCGGCGTTCTGGTCAGCGGCTTCTCGTTTGTGATCGGCCTGTTTCTGGGCCTGTATTCCGGATATTATCCCAAGTTCGGCGCTGTCGTGATGCGCTTCTGCGACGCAGTGAAGGCGATCCCGTCTCTGATGCTGGCCATTGCGCTGGTGGGCGTCATGGGCGCGGGCGAAAAGAACGTCATTCTGACGCTGATCATCGTCTCCATCCCGGATATCACGCGTGTGGCGCGCTCCATCACGCTTCAGGTCAAGGAACAGACCTATATCGAGGCGCTGCAGGCCTCCGGCGCAAGCAATCTGCGCATCATCTGGCTCAATATCATGCCGAACGTCATCCCGACGGTGCTGGTGCAGGTCTCCTTCATTTTCGCGACCGCCGTCATCTCGGAGGCGTCGCTGAGCTTCCTCGCCGTGGGCATCCCGATGCCGGAGCCGAGCTGGGGCAATATTATCAATGAGGGAAAAACGGTCATTTTCCAGTCGTGGTGGATGATCGTCTGCCCGGGCGCGTTTATCGCGGCCTCTGTGCTGGGGCTGAACATGCTGGGCGAAGGTCTGCGGGACTTCCTGGATCCCCTGACAAACTGATGAAGGAGGAACGGACGTGCAACAAACAATTCTCGAAGTGAAGAACCTGACGACCTCCTTTAAAACGGAACGAGGCGTGATGAAGGCAATCGACGGGATCAATTTCCGCGTGAACGCCAACGAGATCCTCGGCATTGTCGGCGAATCCGGCTGCGGAAAGAGCGTGACCTGTCAGTCCATCATGCGCCTGTATGATGAAAAGTACACGGTGATCCTCCGCGGCGAGATCCTCTTCAAGGGGGAAAACCTGCTCAAATATTCCGGGCGAAAGATGCAGAGCATCCGCGGTGATGAGATATCCATGGTATTTCAGGACGCGCTCAGTGCGCTGAATCCCGTGATGCGGGTCGGCGACCAGATCATGGAGGCGATCAAGCTCCATAACAAGGGGATCTCCAAGCAGGAGGCGCGCGAGCGCGCGCTCAACATTCTAAAGCTGGTCGGGATCCCCGCCTATAAAGAGCGCTTTTCCCAATATCCGCACGAGCTGTCCGGCGGCATGCGCCAGCGCGTCATGATCGCGATCGCTCTGGTCTGTAAACCCTCCGTGCTGATTGCGGACGAGCCGACGACCGCCCTCGATGTGACCATTCAGGCGCAGATCCTGAGCCTCATCACGAAGCTGAAAGAGGAGACGGGCGCGAGCATCATTCTCATCACGCATGATCTGGCCGTCGTATCGGAAACCTGTGACCGCGTGATCGTCATGTACCTTGGTCAGATCGTAGAGGAAGCGGATGCGCGGGAGATCTTCTCGAATCCGAAGCACCCGTATACGAAGGGCCTGATGCAGTCCATCCCGCAGATGACGGAGCAGAAACCCGAGCGCCTTTACGCGATCCGGGGCACCGTCCCGCTTCTGAACCAGATCGGGCAGGGCTGCCGGTTCGCGGACCGCTGCGAATACGCGTGCGAGCGGTGCAGAAAAGAAATGCCGCAGCTGCAGGAGCTGGAAAATGGACACACGGTCAGATGCTTTTTAGCGCAGGGAGTGGAAACATGAACGAAACACAGGCTATGTTGGAATTACAGCATTTAAAAAAGTTTTTCCCTGTGGAAAAGAAGGTGAACGGACAGAAGGCCGTTGTAAAGGCGGTCAACGATGTCAGCCTGCAGGTGCACCGCAACGAGGTCTACGGCCTCGTCGGCGAAACCGGCTGCGGAAAAAGCACGCTGGGTCGGACAATGCTCCGCCTGCTCGAGCCGACGGACGGCCGGATCCTCTATCAGGGCGAGGATATCACCAAAATCCATCAGCAGGCGTTCCGGCAGTACCGGTCGAAGCTGCAGATGATCTTTCAGGACCCCTATACCTCGCTGAATCCCAGAAAAAATGTCGGCGAGATTTTGACAGAGGTGCTGGCCATCCAGCACGTGGGGAACCGCGCCGACTGGATGAATATGGCGCTGGATATCATTGAAAAGGTCGGCCTGAAGCCGGAGCATTACTACCGCTACCCGCACGAATTCTCCGGTGGTCAGCGCCAGCGGATCGGAATTGCCCGCGCGCTGATCCTGCACCCGGAATTTGTCGTCTGCGATGAGCCGGTCTCCGCGCTTGATGTCTCCGTCCAGTCTCAGATCATCAATCTGCTGCTGGATCTGAAGGAGAAGGAAAATCTGTCCTATCTGTTCATCGCGCACGATATCGGCGTCGTCCGGTATATCTCCGACCGCATCGGCGTGATGTATCTCGGATATCTGTTTGAAGAGTGCCCGACGGAGGAGCTGTTCCGGAATCCGCTGCATCCGTACACAAAAACGCTTTTGTCGTCCGTCCCGGTGATCGACGCGTCAGGCGCTGCGAAGAAGGAGCGCACGCTCATTCAGGGCGAGCTGCCGTCGCCGCTTTCGCCGCCGTCCGGCTGCGTGTTCCGGACAAGATGTCCGTACGCGAAGCCGATCTGCGCCGAGCAGTGCCCGGAAAAGAAGGATGTCGGCGGCGGACACCACGTCATGTGCCATCTGTATGATGAGTAAGCTTGCAGGAGGAAAACACAATGAAGGAGCAATATAAAAAGTATACAGAGCTTGTAGACAAGCACAAGCAGCTGATCCTGGACACGGAGCGCTATTTGTGGAAGCACCCGCAGGTCGGCTACAAGGAGTGGGAGGCGACAGAATATCTCGTTCGCCAGTATGAAAAAATGGGCTTTCAGGTCAAAACGGCGGAGGGCATCCCGGGCTTTATCGCGGATCTGGATACTGGCCGTCCCGGCCCGAAGCTGGCGCTGATCGGCGAGCTGGATTCGCTCATGTGCGCGACGCATCCGGAGGCGGATAAGCGGACGAACGCGGTTCACGCCTGCGGCCACCACTGCCAGTCCTCCGCAGTTCTGGGCTGCGCCGCTGCGCTGACGGAGCCGGGCGCGCTGGACGGACTTTGCGGCTCGATCCGCTTTGTCGGTGTTCCGGCAGAGGAGACCATCGATCTGGAGTTCCGCGCGAAGCTGATCAAGGAGGGAAAGATCCACTTCAACGCCGGCAAGATCGAATTTTTGTACCGCGGACTGTTTGACGATGTCGATATGGTCGCGATGGTACACGCGATGCATGACGACGATCACATGTTCCACCTCTTCAAGGGCGGAAACGGCTGCATCAACAAGCACTTTGAATTTGAGGGCAAAGCTTCTCATGCCGGGACGGAGCCGTGGAACGGCGTGAACGCGCTGTATGAGGCCAATGTCGGCATGACGGCCTGCAACGCGCTACGCGAGACCTTCCGCGACACGCAGACCATGCGCTTCCACCCCATCATCACGCAGGCCGGTGTCGCCGCGAACGCGATCCCGGATGTTGCGAAGATGGACGCGTATACGCGCGCGGCCTCGTTTGAAGAGATGAAGAAGCTGAACGAGCGGATCAACCGCGCACTTGCCGCGTCCGCCGCGGCGCTCGGCGGCAACGTCTACATTCAGGACAAGCCGGGCAATATGCCGCTGCACTGCGACGGCACGCTGTTCGATACCTGCCGCGATATCATCACCGACCTGTTCGGTGCGGAGCAGATCCGGTATATCTCGTGGTCGTACGGCAGCACGGATCTGGGCGATTTGTCCAGCCTGATGCCGGCCATCCACCCGGAGGCCGCCGGTATTTCCGGCAGCATGCACGGCGCGGACTTTAAGGTCGCCGACCCGGTGCGCAGCTGCGTCAACCCGGCAAAGCTCCTGTGCTGCCTTGCCTATGAGCTGCTGCATGACGACGCGGCGCTCGGCAGAAAAATTGTGCGTGAATTCAAGCCAGAGTTTGAAAGCAAGGAAGCGTATTTCGAGGCGATCAACCGCGTGGCATTCTCCGGCAGAGCCGTTGAGTATCTGGATAACGGCGACGTCCGCCTGCACTATAAAAATAACTGAGCAGGGAAGGAGGCCCTATGGAACAGTCCTGTAACGAAGCTGTCAAAAGCATTCTTTCCTGTGTAGAAAAATACAAAAGTCTGATCGTCGAGGTTGAACAGACGATCTGGAAGAACCCTGAGATCGGCTATAAGGAGTGGAAGACCTCGCGCTATCTGGCGGATATCTTCCAGTCGCTTGGGTATCAGGTGACGCTGGCCGGAGACATTCCCGGCTTCGCGGCGCAGATCGATACCGGCCGTCCCGGCCCCGTCATTGCGATCGTCGCGGAGGAGGACTCCATCATTTGCCCGGAGCATCCGGAGGCCGATCCGGCCACAGGCGCGGTGCATGCCTGCGGGCACAACGCGCAGTCCGCGTATCTTGTCGGCTGCGCGGCGGCCTTGGCCGAACCCGGTGCGCTGGACGGGCTGTGCGGCTCGATCCGCTTCCTGTCGATCCCCGCGGAGGAGACCATCGATCTGGAATACCGCTCGAAGCTCATACAGGAGGGCACGATCCACTATCTGGCGGGTAAGATCGAGTTTTTGTACCGCGGACTCTTTGACGGGGTGCAGCTCGTACTGTTTACACATGTGCTCTCAGAGGAGACCTCGCTCTTCGCCATCGACAAGGGCGCGGACGGCTGCATCACCAAGCATTTTGAGTATATCGGCAAATCCGCGCACGCGGGCTTCGCGCCGCATCAGGGCATCAACGCCCTCTATGCCGCGACGCTCGGCATCACCGCCTGCAACGCGCTGCGTGAGACGTTTGAGGAAAAGGACTATATCCGCTGGCACCCCATCCTGACGCAGGCCGGCGCGGCGGCCAATGCGATCCCGGGTGTGGCAAAGCTGGACACCTATGTCCGCGCCAGCACGTTCGAGAAAATGAAGCAGATCAACCGCCGGATCAACCAGGCGCTGTCCGCCTCTGCGGCCGCCATCGGTGCGAATTTGCTGATCCATGACGTACCGGGCAATATGCCGCTCAAAAACGACGAGAAGCTCAGCAGCCTGTTCTGCAAAACGGCCGAGGAGATCTTCGGCGAGGGCTGCGTCCGTCAGGCCCCCTGGAACTGCGGCACGTCGGATCTGGGCGATATCTCCTGCCTCATGCCGACGATCCATCCCTATTCCTCCGGCGCCATCGGCACGGCGCACGGCTCGAACTATCACATCGTGGATCCTGTCCGCGCAAGCGTCAATCCGGCAAAGGTGCTCGCGGCCATGACGGCGAAGCTGCTCTATGACGATGCGTCGCTGGCACATTCGATCATCGACAGCTACGAGCCGGTGTTTGCCTCGAAGGAGGCGTATTTCGCGGCGATCGACGCGATCAGCATGAACAAAAAAACTGTGTGCTACCGGGATGACGGTACGGTCGTTCTGGATTTTGAAAACTGAAAGGACAAAAGGTGGCTTTCATGGAAAAAATAAAGGTTTTGTTTGTCGGCGAATCATGGTTCTTTACAAAGGTGGAATCGAAGGGCTTTGACCAGTTTTCCAGCAGCGGCTATGAAACGGAGATCGGCCGCGTCCGCGAATACATGAAGGATTTTGCGGAGATCACGCATATTCCAGCGCATCTGGTCCCGTTTGAGTTCCCGAACACGCTCGAGGGGCTGCAGCAATATGACGCGGTGATCATCAGCGATGTCGGCGCGAACACGTTCTACCTCCATCATGATACCTTCTATGCGGGCAAGGCGACGCCCAATCTGCCCGAGCTGATCCGGCAGTACGTCGCCGAGGGCGGCGCACTGGGCATGATGGGCGGCTATCTGACCTTCATGGGGATCGAGGCAAAGGGCCAGTGGCGCAATACGCCGGTCGAGCAGGCGCTGCCCGTCACCATGCTTCCGTGCGACGATCGCCGCGAGCATCCGGAGGGGATCCATGCCGTGCTCTGCGCGCGGGACGACGCGATCACCCATGGCCTGCCGCAGGAGCTCCCGGCGCTGTTCGGCTATAATGCGCTGACGGCAAAGGCGCAGGCGAAGGTTCTGATCCACTATGAGAGCGATCCGATCCTCACGGTCTGGGAATACGGCAAGGGCCGCAGCTTCGCCTGGGCAAGCGACTGCGCGCCGCACTGGATGCCGGAAGAATTCTGCCAATCCGACTGCAACCGCACACTCTGGAGCAATGTCCTTCGCTGGGCAGCGAAGCAGATCTGAGACGCATACAAGGAGGGTATCAGCTATGAGTTATCTGAATGGACAGGAGGGCTACCGGGAGCAGCTTCTTTCTACCCGGTCGGTCGTAAAAAAGGACAATTTCGTTCTGCTGGAGGTAGACGGTCTGGTTGAAAACCGGATCCCGGGCTATGAAAACTGCGACGTTTCGATCCTGGCCTCGCCGGAGATGGGCGCGTCCTTCGCCGATTATTTTGTCTCGGCGCACGCGGGCGGAAAAAATACCGGCATCGGCGGAAATGGGATCGAGACCTTCCTGTATGTTGTGCAGGGCGAGGTAGACGTGCAGAACGCGGACGAGAAGGCGACGCTCACGGAGGACGGCTACTTCTTCTCCCCGGACGACAAGCCCGTCACCTTTGAAAACAAAAGCGGCAAAGAGGCAAAGATCTATGTCTACCGCAAGCGCCACGAAAAGCTGGAGGGCTACCGCACGCATACAGTCGTCGGCAACTCCAACGACCTTCCGTGGCTGCCCTACGAGGGAATGGACAACTGCATGATCAAGGATCTGCTTCCCTCGGCGGAGGACTGGGCGTTTGATATCAATATGCACATGCTGAAATTCAGCCTGGGTGCCTCGCACGGCTATATCGAAACGCATTTTCAGGAGCACGGCATGTACTTCCTGACCGGAAAGGGCATGTATAAGCTGGATGACGAATGGATCCCCGTGCAGAAGGGCGACTATGTCTTCATCGACAATTATTGCCCGCAGGCGTGCTATGCTGTTGGCCGCGGGGAGGATCTGTCCTACGTCTATTCGAAGGACTGCAACAGAGATGTAAAGCTGTGAATTGCCGGGAAGCGGGCCGCGCCCGCTTCCCATGGAAATGGATAGGTTTGAAAAATGATCGTTAAAAGAGAAGAACTGAAAGCATTGATGAAAAACAAGCTGATGCAGGCGGGACTCAGCGGCGAGCATGCGGAAATGACGGCGGAGGTGCTGGTCTGGTCGGACGAGCGCGGCTATCATTCCCACGGCTCCGTGCGGATGGAGTATTACTGCGAGCGGATCGCAAAGGGCGGGATCAACACGAGCCCGAATTTCTCCTTCCGCACCACAGGCCCCTGCACCGGCATCTACGAGGGCGACAACGGCTGCGGCTATGTCGCGGCCACGCACGCAATGGAGCACGCCATTGACATGGCAAAGCAGAACGGCGCAGCTGTGATCGGCATCCGCAACATCTCGCACAGCGGCGCGATCGGCTATTACACGGAGATGGCGGCGAAGCAGGATCTGCTGGCGATCTCCTTCTGCCAGTCGGATCCGATGGCGGTGCCCTATGGCGGCACGGAGCCGTTTTTCGGGACAAACCCGATCTCCTTTGCCGCGCCGTCGGCGGATGGCCGCACCGTTGTGTTCGATATGGCGACGACGGTACAGGCGTGGGGCAAAATCCTCGATAAGCGTTCCCGGCACGAGCAGATCCCGGCAAGCTGGGCCGTTGATACGGCGGGAAGACCGGTAACGGATCCGAATCTTGTCAACGCGCTCGTGCCGATCGCGGGCGCGAAGGGCTACGGACTGATGATGATGGTCGACGTGTTTTCCGGCGTGCTGCTCGGTGTCCCGTTCGGCAAGCATGTCTCGTCCATGTATCATGACCTGTCGGAGGGAAGAAACCTTGGGCAGATGCACATCGTGCTCGACCCAAGCCGCTTTGTGGGCCTGGACGCGTTCAAGCAGAGCCTGTCGCAGGAGCTGGACGAGCTTGCGGCGGTGCCGCCGGCCGAGGGCTATGGCAAGGTCTATTATCCCGGCGAGCGTTCGGCGATCCGCAAGGAAAAGGCGGATGCAGAGGGCGTTGAGATCGTGGAGGAGATCGTAGAATACCTCAAGGGCGATACGCTCCACTTTGACCGCTATGACCACAAGAACAGATTTGCGGACTGAGCGCACCGGGGAGATGGAAGTATGCTCAAAACATTTGTAAAAAAGGGAAGCTATCATGATTCAGTCGCGCTGATGCTTCTGACGAACTGCATACAGGCGATCGATGGCGTGCAGAAGGCGTCCATTATGATGGGAACGCCCGCGAATAAGGACATTTTTATGCAGAGCGGCCTGCAGACGCCCGAGCTGATGCAGGCGTCGGCGAACGATATGGTCATCGTCGCGGAGCTTCGCGACGAGGCGCTGATGGACGTGATCCTGAAGAAGACCGACGAGTTTTTCCAGCAGGAGAGCCGGACGAAGACCGCCTCGGCGGAATATCCGGAGGCGTCCGACTGGGAAACGGCGCTGGAGCTGTTGCCGGAGGCGAATCTGGCGGTCATCTCCGTCGCGGGCGCCTATGCCGCAGCTGAGGCCGACCGCGCGCTGGACAACGATATGAACGTGTTCATGTTCAGCGACAATGTCACCATCGAGGACGAAGCGCGTCTGAAGCGGAAGGCACATGAAAAGGGCCTCGCGGTCATGGGGCCGGATTGCGGAACCGGCATTCTCTGCGGCGTACCCATCGCCTTTACAAACTGTGTCCGGCCGGGCGCGATCGGAATTGTCGGCGCATCCGGAACGGGAATTCAGGAGCTGACGACGATCATTGACCGCCTCGGAGAGGGCGTGACCAACGCCATCGGAACCGGCGGACGGGATCTCGCCGCCGAGGTGGGCGGGATCACAACGCTCGATATGATCGATGTGATGGAGCAGGACGAGAGCGTAAAGGTCATGATCGTTCTGTCCAAGCCGCCCGCGCCGCAGATCCGGGAAAAGGTGTATGACCGCCTGCGCGGCTGCAAAAAGCCGGTCGTGACGCTGTTTTTAGGGGAGAAGCCGGCTTACCACGAGGAGAATTTCTATCACGCCTATACGCTGGACGAGGCGGCGCGGCTTGCCGTCAGCCTTGCGCGCAGAGAGGCAGTGCCGGACGGCTGCACGCAGACGCAGCGCAGCCCCTTCGCGCCGGAAGAGCACCGTAGCATCAAGGCCTACTATTCCGGCGGGACGCTCGCGAGCGAGGCCGCGACGCTGATGAAGGACGCGCTGGGCTTCTCGGACAGGTTCACAAAAAAAGAGGGATTTATGCTTCACCGCGACGGGCATATCGTCGTGGATCTGGGCGACGATGTCTACACGGTCGGCCGTCCGCATCCGATGATCGATCCCGCCAAGCGGATCGAATGCATGCAGGAGGCCGTTGAAGATCCCTCTACGGGCGTGATCCTCTTCGATGTCATGCTGGGCTACGGTTCGCATGCGGATATGGCCGGCGCGCTGCTTCCGGCGATCCATGCCCTGCAGCAGCGGGCCGAGGCGGAAAGCCGGACACTTTATTTTGTTGCGACGGTCTGCGGCACGCGCACGGATATACAGGAGTACGACGCGGCGGTGCAAAAGCTGCAGTCCGCTGGCGTTGTGGTCTGCGAGACGAATAAGCTTGCGGTCATGCAGGCGCTTGCGCTCATCGGCCATCCGCTACACGAGCAGCCGAAGCCCGTTCACAAAAAAGAGACCTCGGAAGAGGTTTGCGCCGCGGCATCCGAGAAGCTGATGGCGCTGCTGCGGCGCAAGCCGGATATTGTGAACATTGGCCTCAAGAGCTTCGCAGAGGTCGCGCGCAGTTTCGGCTGCCGGACCGTTCAGTTTAACTGGGCGCCGCCCGCAGGCGGCGATGCGGAAATGATCCGGATCCTGACCTTCCTGCGGGAATACGGCGATCACGCCGTCGACGAGGCAAACGCGGAGGTGCTGTCCAAGATCATTGCGAGCCAGCCGGTGATCCGCGACGTTGTACCGGCGATGCAGGTGATCCCCGCGCTGGCCGAGGGGAAAACGCTTCTGCACGCCGGGCCTCCGATGACCTATGAACAGATGTGCGACCCGATCCGCGGCTCCTGCGTGGGCGCGGCGCTGTTTGAGGGCTGGGCGCAGACGGAGGAAGAGGCCCGTGCGCTTCTCGCGTCCGGGCAGATCCGCCTCATTCCCTGCCACCATGTGCAGGCGGTCGGCCCGATGGGCGGCATTACGTCCGCACACATGCCGGTCTTTGTCGTGGAAGAGACGACGGAGGGCAACCGTGCGTACTGCACCATGAACGAGGGCATCGGCAAGGTGCTGCGCTTCGGTGCGTATTCAGAGGAGGTCGTGAACCGGCTGAAGTGGATGCGGGACGTGCTCGGCCCCGCGCTTGGCGCTGCGATCCGCCAGATGCCGGATGGACTTCCGGTAAACGCCATCCTCGCGAAGGCGATCGCGATGGGCGATGAGTTCCACCAGAGAAATATCGCCGCCTCTCTCGTCTTTTTGAAGGAGGTCGCGCCGCAGATCGTCCGCCTGCCGCTGCCGGAGCAGGATTGCGGCGAGGTCATCCGCTTCCTTGCCGACACAGATCAGTTCTTCCTGAACGTAATGATGGCGACGGGAAAGGCGGTCATGGACGCGGCACGGACGGTGCAGGAGGGAACAGTCGTTACCGCGATGTGCCGCAATGGCCATTCCTTCGGGATCCGCATTTCCGGCATGGGGGACACGTGGTTCACCGGCCCGGTCAACACGCCAGACGGCCTGTATTTTGCAGGCTACGACAGTGACGACGCCTGCCCGGATATGGGCGACAGCGCGATCACGGAGACCTTCGGCGTCGGCGGCATGGCGATGATCGCCGCACCGGCTGTCACGCGCTTCGTCGGCGCGGGCGGTCTGGAGGACGCGAAGCGGACCTCCAACGAAATGAAGCGGATCACCATCGACAGGAACCCCAATCTAATCATTCCGAATTGGGATTTCAAGGGTGCGTGCCTCGGTATCGACGCGCGGCTCGTGGTAGAGCGCGGCATTACCCCGGTGATCAACACCGGCATTGCCCATAAGCGGGCGGGCGTTGGCCAGATCGGCGCGGGAACCGTGCATCCACCGATGGAATGCTTCGAAAAGGCCGTCAGAGCCTATGCCGAAAAACTCGGCTACCGCTGACGCGCAGATAAGCGGAGACGGCAGTCTGTCAGACTGCCGTCTCCGGGAAACAGGGAGGAATAGAAGTGAAGATACCGCTGACAGTTCCCATGTGGATCATGGCAGCGCTGCCGATTTTGCTGCTGATCGTATGTATGACGGTGCTTAAATGGAGCGCCGTAAAGGCGGCGCTGGCCGGGATGTGTGTCAGCCTGATCGGCGGCGCCTTTTTTTATCAGGGGGGCGCGGCGCTGCTCGCGGTAGAGGCTGGAAAGAGCCTCTGGAACGCGCTGATCATCATCTTGATCGTCTGGACGGCCATTCTGCTCTATCAGGTGAGCCAGACCGCGGGCGCGTTTTCCGTGATCCGGCAGCGGATGCGGAGCCTGATGCCGAACGAGCTGCTGCTGGTCTTATTTATGGGCTGGATCTTTGAAAGCTTTTTGCAGGGGATCACCGGCTTCGGCGTGCCGGTAGCCGTGGGCGCGCCGCTGCTGCTTGGCATCGGTGTATCGCCGGCATGGGCCGTGATCCTGCCGCTGCTGGGACAGGCGTGGGGCAATACATTCGGTACGCTGGCTGCGGCCTGGGACGCGCTTGCGATGGCAGCCGGACTTTCCGCGGGCGGCGAGCTGTACGCACGCACGGCGCTGCAAACCGCGCTGATGCTCTGGGTGTGGAACCTAATGGCCGGGCTTCTGATCTGCTGGTTCTATGGAAAAAAGCAGGCGCTGAAAAAGGGCCTGCCTGCGGTTTTGCTCCTCTCCGCCATACAGGGCGGCGGCGAAGCACTGCTGAGTCAGGTCAGTCCTGTGCTCTGCTGCTTCCTTCCGGCCTGCGCGTCGCTGCTCGCGGCGGTGCTTCTGGCAAAGACAGGGCTATACCGGGAGGCATGGCGCGTCGAAGACAGCGGCATCATGAACCGGCAGACAGTTCAGACGGATGCGCCGGAGGCGGAACCGGATATGAGCCTCATGCAGGCGTTTATGCCGTATGTGGTGCTGGCTGTGCTGGCGTTGGTCGTGCTGGCGGTTCCGCCGGTGACGCAGCTGCTCGGCCGGGTCAAGCTGGGCTTTCCCGTGCCGCAGACGCAGACCGGCTACGATCATGTAAACGCGGGCAGCGACTGCTACGCGCCGATCTCGATTTTCACGCACGCAAGCGTGTTCCTTCTGGCGTCAGCCGCCGCCGGCTTTGTGTATTACCGCCGCCGCAGCTGGATCGGAAGCGGGGGACTTGCGCAGATCCTGAAGCAGACGACGCAGCGGACGCGCCCGTCGGCGCTGGCAATGCTGGCGCTTGTGGCGATGTCCGGCTTTATGAGCGGAACCGGACAGACGATGATCCTCGCGCGCGGCATTGCCGCCGTCCTCGGCAGGGGCTATATCTTTGTCGCGCCGTTTATCGGCCTGCTCGGAACCTTTATTACGGGCAGCAATATGAGCGCGAATATTCTGTTCGGCAATTTCCAGCTGACGACGGCGCAGCTGCTCGCAGTCTCGCCCGCGCCGGTGTTGGCCGCGCAGACGGCGGGCGCGTCGATCGGCAGTGTCATCAGTCCCAGTAAGATCCTTCTGGGAACGACAATGGTGCATTTGGAGGGGCAGGAGGGCGGCATTATGCGCAAGCTTCTGCTCTGCACGCTGCCCGCGGCTGTGCTGCTCGGCGTGATGACGGTCCTGCTTGCGGGGCTCGGCACATGATCCGGCAGGAGAAACGGCGGCTGGACGGGCCGTATGAAAAGCAGGTCACGGAAAGCTGGGATACGGAAGCGCCGCAGAGGGGAGACATTGTCTATCTGCACGGCGGCGGACTTTTATTCGGTACGCGCGACGATCTTCCCGCGTACCATCTCGAGCAGCTGACGCGGGCCGGGTTCCGCGTTCTGGCACTGGATTATCCGCTCGCACCCAACGCAAAGCTGCCGCAGATCCTGGAGGATATCCTGTGCTCCGTCAACACCGCGGCGCGGCAGCCGTACGCGCTCTTCGGCCGCTCGAGCGGGGCCTATCTGTGCCTGCTCGCGGCAGCCTCCGGTGGTCTGAGCCGGGAGCCGCGGGGGCTCGTCAGTTACTATGGATACGGGTTTCTGACGGACGGCTGGTACGAAGCGCCGAGCGCGCATTACAGCGCCTTTCCGCGCGTCAGCGCGGAACAGCTGCGCCTCCCGTCTGAGAGCTGGTACGCGGAGGAGCCCCTACAGGCGTGCTATCCGCTGTATGTTTATGGCCGGCAGACCGGCCTTTGGCCAAAGCTGTTTTTTGACGGGGGTGGAAAGGAATTCATACGCGAAGCGACGCTCCGCCTCACGCAGAAGCTGCCGTGCCCGGCGTTTTTCGCGCACAGTCTGCATGACCCGGATGTTCCGTTCGCAGAGTCGCAGCAGCTGGCGGCGAAATTCGGCGGCAGGCTGTTTGCCGCGATGGAAAAGCGGCACGAATTCGACATGGCTCCGGCAGGCGCGCAGACGCGCCGCCTGTTGGGGCAGACCATGGAGTTTTTGCATGAATGTCTGTGAAATAACGCGTCTTTCGCAATACGCGGCGCGCCGCCTGCAGCCAGGAACGACGGGCACCGTACACTCTGCCTACGAAAAATCGGTCAATCTGCGTGTTCCGGATGGGCTGGTCTGCGTACAGGCCGCCGGGACAGCGCAGAGCCCGCTGACGCTTACAGCGCGGCTTTCGCCCGCGGCGCTTGCGGCGCTGGCTCTGGAGCCGGGGATGGATATGACGGTGCGTGGGAGCATGCTGTGCTTCGGAAACGGCGTGCAGCTCTTCTTCGCGCGGGCGGAGCGCACGGCGCACACCCTGCGTCCGCTCCTGCAGCCGGAGCGGCTGGCGGAGCTGCAGGCCGCGCTGGAGCTTGCGCTGACGCGCGCGGATGGACGCGGGCTTGCCAGAGGCTTGTCACGGGAGGGAACGGAGGACTGGCTGCAAACGGCGGTCGAGCAGCGGCTTTCCTGTGCACAGACGCTTTTGCGGCAGCGGCAGTGGGAGCCTGCGGCCGCTCAGCTGGCCGCGCTGCTGGGACTTGGGATCGGACTGACCCCAAGCGGAGACGATTTTTTGTGCGGCATGCTTGCCGGAAGCATTCTGGCCGGACGGCAGCGGGAACCGTTCTTTTTGGCGCTTCGTGCCGAAATCGCTGCCGGACTGTCACAGACAAACGACATCAGTGCCGCTTTTTTGCAGTGTGCGCTGGATGGACAGTTCAGCGAACCCGTTCTTGCGCTGACAAAGCCGGAGCCGGAGGCGGCCCGGATCGCGGAATCGTTTTCAAAAATCGGGCACAGCTCCGGCTTTGACACGCTGTGCGGTATCGTATTCTGCCTGCGGCAGCCGGCGCAGCCGCTACCGCGGGAGACATTATAACAAAACAAAGAAAGGGGAGCGCGGCAAAGGCCGCCGATACGAACATGAGACATACGATCTATGAAAAACAAATCAACCCGACACTCTGGCGGGATCCGATCCCGGTGGATCCAGAGCAGATCCCGGTATTGGGCAGGGAGGACTATGAGGCGCGCATACAGGCGCTCTGGCAGATGCCGCAGGCCTCCGAATATGACACGATCCTCATCTACGGCGACCGGGAGCACTTTTCCAATGTGGAATACTTCACCGGCTACGATCCGCGCTGGGAGGAGACGCTGCTGATCCTGCCGCGCGGCGGAAAGCCATCGATTCTGGTCGGCAACGAGGGGATCGGCTATATCGCCGTCTCTCCGGTGGAGATGAACATTGAATTCTATCAGACGTTCAGCCTGATGGGACAGCCGAACGATGCCCGCAGCAGACGGCTGGAGGAAATTCTGAAGGATGCCATCGCGCTGCAAAGCGGCAAGCTCGGTGTGATCGGCTTTAAGTCCTATGATCCGGCGCTGCATACAATCGGCGCGTTTGTGACGGATGTGCCGCACTATATTATCCAGACGCTCGAGCGGATCGTCCCGGCGCAGCTGCTGAAAAACGCGACGGATCTGCTGGCGGACTGTGAATACGGCCTGAAGCACCATGCCAGCGCGAAGGAGATCGTCCTGTACGAGCTGACCGGTACCCGCGTTTCCCGTGGCGTTCTGAACTGCCTGCAGAAGCTCCGCCCGGGCATGTCGGAGCTGGAGGCGTCGAGAAACTGCCTGTTTGACGGCGCGGCCGCCAATATGCACCCGAATATCAACTTCGGCGACAAAAACCTGTCACTCGGCCTCGCCAGTCCGACGGACGCAAAGCGCCTGCAGCTGGGCGAGCTTGTCGGCGCGGGCTTCGGCAAGCGCGGCTGCCTTGTGCACAAGATTGGCATGTACGTGGAGAACGCGTCGCAGATCCCGGCGGAAAAGGCGGGATATTTGACCGAATTCATGACGCCGTATTTTGACACGGTCGCCAGCTGGTATGAAATGCTGCGGCTCGGCGCGAGCTGCGGCGAGATCTATGAGATGGTAGATACGGAGCTCGGCCTGAAGCGCTTCGGCTGCACGCTGAATCCGGGCCACTATACCCATACGGATGAATGGACGCATTCCGGCTTCACAAAGGGCAGCCGTCACACGCTGCATTCCGGCCTCGGCCTGCAATGCGATTTCACGCCCTCGTGGCAGTCGCCGTATATGGCCGCGCATACAGAGGACGGTCTGTATCTGGCGGACGCGGCCCTGCGCGAGCAGATCCGCGCGATCGCGCCGGGTTGCTGGGCCCGGATCCAGGCGCGGCAGGAGTTCATGCGCAAGGAGCTCGGCATTCAGCTGCCAGACGAAGTGCTGCCCCTGTCGGATCTTCAGGGCGTGTGCTTCCCGTATCTGGCAGATCTTAACGTCGTGCTCGCGTGCAGATAAGATGGCGGCTATGAAGATCTTGAATTTCGGCTCCCTGAATCTGGACTACGTGTACCGCGTCGCGCACAGCGTGCAGCCCGGCGAAACGATTGCTTCCAGCGGCATGGAGACCTTCTGCGGAGGAAAGGGCCTGAACCAGTCCGTCGCGCTTGCGCGTGCGGGTGCGGAGGTCTATCACGCCGGACGCGTCGGAGAGGATGGGCAGCTTCTGATCGAGACCTGCCGGCAGAGCGGCGTACACACCGAGCTGATCCTTCAAACAAACGGAAAGAGCGGCCACACCATCATTCAGGTGGATGACAACGGGCAAAACAGCATTCTTCTGGCCGGCGGCGCGAACCGCAGGATCACGGAGCAGGATGTGGAAACGGCCCTGCGCGCGTTTGGAGCGGGGGATCTGCTTCTGCTGCAGAACGAAATCAGCTGCCTGCCGGTCCTGATCGAGCGGGCGTATGAAAAGGGCATGCGCGTGGTTCTGAACCCGTCGCCCTGCGACGAAACAATTGCCGCGTGCGATCTGAAAAAGGTTTCCATGCTGCTCCTCAATGAGATCGAAGCGGCGCAGATCACCGGCGAGACGGAACAGGCGCAGATCGAGGCCGCGTTCGCGCGGCGGTATCCGCAGACGCAGATCCTGCTGACGCTCGGCGGCAGCGGCTCGCGGTATCTCTACGGGGAGGAGCGGTACGCGCAGGGGGTCTTTGACGTGACGCCGGTCGATACAACGGCGGCGGGCGATACGTATACCGGCTATTTCCTCGCCGCGCTCGCCGAGGGACAGCCCGTACCCGCCTGCATGAAGCTCGCGGCAAAGGCCTCCGCGATCGCCGTAACGCGCCCGGGCGCGTCACCGTCGATCCCATGGCGCGAGGAAGTCGAGTGCGCACAGATGCAAGAGCTCCCGGCGAAAGTGTAAACAAGCAGAAACAGGCATGCTATCACAGATAACAGTAGCCCCGGCTTGGGATCCCGAGCCGGGGCTTTGCATTGGCTTTATTTGCTGTATGCGCGGAAGAGGAAGGTCACGATCTGGCCGCGTGTGCAGATGCTGTCAGGTTTGACGGTGATCGTCACCGTGTCGCCCTTGCTCGCGTATTTTGGGCTGATAGTCACGGTGCCGTTCTCACTCTTGCTGGGAGCGGAGACGGGATAAGTCGGATCGACGAAGCCGCCGCCAGAGGAATTGTAGCGCCAAACGGCGTTCGGGGTGACCGTAGCCGAGACCGTATAGGGACTGCTTACCTTGGTGCCGCCATCATACCAACCGATGAACGTGTATCGGCTGCGGGTAGGCGTGGGGAGGGTGATGCCGTCGTTGAATTGCAGCGTAAGCGTGACCGGCTGCTCCGGCGAAACGTTCAAGAAGGTGACAGTATCGCCGGGCTGCGCGGCAGCCATAGCGTCTTCCGTAGTCGTGTAGTACACATAGGTGGTGTCACCGGCACGCTTGATCTCGGCAGCAGCGGAATCAGCCAGATAACCGGTGTTTCTCAAATCAGTGGAAAAACCGCCGCCGGAGACAAACTTCTTGAGGTTTTTACTCTCGATCTCGCCCGTGAACGAACCGCCGGTCACGTACAATTTGATCGTTTCGATGGATTCTTTCGTGTTTTCACTTTGCTTGGCTGCCTGCTCGATCGCCTTGGGGCCGGAAATGCTTCCGCCGGAGATCGTCACGTCGATCGGGAGGTTCGCCGCTGCCGGAAATCGTAGAATTGTTTACTGTCAGCTTGCCTACGTGGATTTCAATGCCGGTAGCGCCAGAAATGACGGAATTTTCAATGGTGAATGCGGTGTCTGCGCAGCCTGCCTGATAGATACCATGACCGGAAACCGTGTGCGCTCAGAAGTCGCCGGCGCAATATAAAACGGCGACGCGGTAACTACAGAATACCGCCTTTAGCAAGCGGAAGGTCAAAGCATCATGCTATCCGCAAAGCAGACTCCGGGAGGAAATCCCGGAGTCTGCTTCTTCAGGGGATTATCTTAATGAGATTACGTATTTCCCCCTCTATCCATACTACGATCTGAACAGGGTGTTTTGGCCAGCTTCAGAGGGCTTTTCAAAAAAATACCGTTTCTATCCGTAACTTTTCTCTGAACACTTCGTCGGATGACTTGTGTTTCTTCGGATATTCGTATATAATTTATCATGTTGAGTATCCTGACGAAGGCATCACCGGCACCAATACCAAAAAGCGTGAGCAGTTCAGGCAGATGGTAGCAGATGCCCTTGACGGCAAGATCGACCTGATTATCACGAAGTCGGTCAGCCGCTTTGCCAGAAACACAGTCGATAGCCTGACTACCATCCGGAAACTCAAGGAGCACAACGTCGAGGTCTATTTTGAAAAAGAAAACATCTGGATCTTCGACAGCAAGGGTGAACTTCTGCTGACGATCATGTCCTCGCTGGCGCAGGAAGAGTCCCGGTCCATTTCCGAGAACTGCACATGGGGCCAACGGAAGCGGTTTGCAGACGGCAAGGTCACGGTTCCGTTCAAGCGATTTCTGGGCTATGACATGGGGTCGGACCACAACCTCGTGGTAAACCCAGAACAGGCCAAGCTGGTCAAGCGCATCTACGGAATGTTCCTGCAAGGCCAGTCGCCATTCCAGATTGCCTGGACGCTGACCGAAGAAGGCATTCCTTCTCCCGGCGGCAAGGACCACTGGAACCCCAGCAACATCAAAAGCATTCTCACCAACGAAAAGTACAAGGGTGATGCGCTGCTGCAGAAGTCCTTCACTGTAGATTTTCTGACCAAGAAGAAAAAGACCAACGAGGGTGAAATCCCGCAGTACTACGTCAAGGACAACCACGAGGCCATTATCGATCCGGAGACCTTCGAGATGGTGCAGACGCTGATGACTACCCGCACCAAGGGCCGGAACCGCAAGAGCTCGGTCAGCATCTTTTCCAGTAAGGTCAAGTGCGGCGACTGCGGGAGCTGGTATGGGCCGAAGGTCTGGCACAGCAACGACGCCTACCGAAAGGTCATCTGGCAGTGTAATCACAAGTTCGACGGCCAGAAATGCGCCACACCGACACTCACCGAGGATGAAATAAAAGAACTGTTCCTCCGGGCCGCCAATCAGGTGATCGACCAGAAGGAACAGTTTATAGCCATATACGAGCAGGTTCTTTCAAGGAGCCTTGACACCACGGCCCTTGAGAGCGAGCTTTCGGATCTGGAAGCGGAGATCAATATCGCTGCCGAGCTCATTGAGGAGTGCATCAAGGAGAACGCTCACGTCGCCCTCGATCAGGATGAATACCAGAAACGATACGATGCTCTGGTGGCCCGGTTCGATAAGGCCAAGGCCCGACACACCGAGGTCACCGATCTGATTGCCGAGCGCATGGCCCGAAAGCACCAGATCGAAGCATACTTGAAAAACCTGCGGAGCCGGGAGCCGCTGACGGAGTTCCGGGAAACAAACTGGCTGGCGATGGTGGACTACATCATCGTTCACAATAAAAAAGACATCCGGGTGACCTTCAAGGATGGCGCCGAAATCAAAGCATAACCCCATAGACGCAGCAACGCCTCTCAACTATTACTGTTGGGAGGCGTATTGTTATTAAAACCTGTACCTTAATTCGGTTATACGGTGCGCAGCAGCAGTATCATCTAATACTAAAATCTAGTAAAACACTTTAGCCGTCTTACCAGATATGCTATAGTGTAT
>ERZ840096.229-NODE-229-length-94378-cov-8.409677_pt1 | contig 94378 bp, 94 predicted proteins | sample MGYA00519878_ERZ840096 | MGnify/ENA primary metagenome ERZ840096 (study PRJEB31850, sample SAMEA3708865) | human gut metagenome | biome: human gut; feature: human-associated habitat; material: faeces | place: China | collected 2014 ...
ACTTGCCGTCCGCAAACAGCATAAAATGCTGTTCGCCGCCAGCAAGTTTGAAAAAGGAACCTGAATCTGACAAGGAGTTTTGATAGCGTGAAAAAGAGATTTCTTAAAATTGTGATAGGGATTGTTTTCGTTTGCGTTTTATTCGTTGGATTTCTTTATGCAAACAATGACATCGGTATGACTTCGACCAATTTGGAAGCGGATATTCGTTCATCGCAGAAGATTAAAGATGATTGGACGCTTGAAGGAAGCGTTTCTAACACGATGGCTGCTTATATTTCTTATCCTCAGGACATGAGCGACCACACTTTTTCCGTCTATGTCAATCGTCCAGGACTTTCCTTCGGATATTTTTTCCGTGGAGGTGGAACTCTTTCGGGGATTCAAAGAGGAATTGTGGAGTTTACTGTAGAGGGATATAATGAACGAGCATTTATTTCTATGAATCAACAGCAGGTGCAACAACTTGAAATAGATGATGGCAACACAATTCAAGTGGTTGATATTGACCGCAATAAACCTTTTGCGATTGTCTTGCCTATAAATGCGGGTAATATTACTTTTTATGATGTAAATAGAAATACTGTAGAATATTGGAATAATCCTCTTTGACAATTTCCAGCTCGCCTTACCGAGACTAACAACCCGAATACCGAAAAACAGACCGTTGACTGGTCGCACTATGCGAAAAGTTGACGGTCTTTTTTCATCCCCAAAATCAGAAAAGGAGGTCAATCACAATGACAACCCCCAAAACCCTTGACCGGCTCGGAGCCGAAAAGGAACGAGCCGAGACACAGCTTTTACAGGAACAGCACAAACTGGGGCGTCTGGAGAACCGAAAGAAGTATCTGAAGAAAGGCGAACGGCTATACAGCACAGCCGCATAACAGCTTTTCTCTTATTTCAGACTTGACATCTAATAGTTAGTCGTTCTTCGGTTTTGGATTATGTGTTCTAAGAGACTTCTCAACCGCTCGATTAAGAAGTTTTTTAGAGCATGCAACACCGGGTACAGGTCAATGCGTTCGATGAATGCCTGCATGAACTCTTTCTGTTCGGCTTCGGCAGCAGAACCATATATTTATATTTCACCAAATGTCAACAGCGGCTTTTTAAAAATCCCTGTTGATTTTTCTGTTCAGAGTGCTATAATCGGTATATACCGAAAACAAAGGAGGAGTGTCCATGCCAAGACCGCCGCGGTGCCGTCGGATTTGTGGCGTACCACAAGTCGATAAATTCTGCCCCAACGGGTGCGAGAATATCGAGCCGATCCTGCTGACGCTGGACGAATACGAGGTCGTCCGGCTGGTTGACTTGGAGCAGCAAACCCACGAGCAGTGTGCCGTGCAAATGGACATTTCACGCTCTACCGTGCAGGAGATTTACGAAAGCGCGCGGCGCAAGATCGCAGCGTGTCTTGTCCACGGGAAACCGCTGCACATCACCGGAGGAAACTACCGCATCTGCGGAGGGCAGGAGGCGACCCGCTGCGGCCGCTGCTGCCGGATGCAGAGAGCCAACACAGAAAGATCCAACAAAAAATGCGAAGGAGATTCCATTATGAAAATTGCAGTTACCTATGAAAACGGTCAGATTTTTCAGCATTTCGGCCACACCGAACAGTTCAAACTTTATGAAGCTGCGGACGGCAAAATCGTTCATGCGGAAGTCGTTGATACCAACGGCAGTGGTCACGGCGCGCTGGCAGGCTTCCTGATGCAGCACGGCGTGGACACTTTGATCTGCGGAGGCATCGGCGGCGGTGCGCAGGCAGCACTCGCCGAAGCGGGCATCAAGCTCTACGGCGGTGTCAGCGGGGACGCTGACGCAGCGGTGAGCGCATTGCTCAGCGGAAATCTGGGCTACGATCCCAATGTTCACTGTGACCACCATGACCATGCGCACGGCGAAGCAGGTCACACCTGCGGTGACCACGGCTGCGGCAAGCATAGCTGCCATTGATATCCGTTCCGGTCATCCTTGACCGAACACGATATGTCCGATGCTGTCTCTATGCGCCGGCAGCGAAACGGTTTTCTGATGCAATGCGGGCGACAGAACGATAGAGTAACTTCCGGGCCGTGAGAACGAGAAACTGCCAAAGGAAACGATGGCGGCCATTGATCCGCAAAATCCCCATAAAAGCAAAACCGCCGCAATTTCCATCTTCTTCCGGGATGAAAATTGCAGCGGTTTTATCCTTCTTTCTCAAAATAGTATCATCTCTGAAATCATATTAAGACGGTATTGCCTTACATGATAACCCCGTCAGACAAGCGGAATATCTGTACAGCCTCATAGAAAGTGAGAGTCAATAATGGGAAATGTAATGCTAATTCCTGCGAGACGCCAAGTTGGAAGTAACGCTCGCAAGAAGGAAGAAGAAAAACCGAAGCTCCGAGTCGCAGCGTACTGCCGTGTCAGTACAGACAGCGATGAGCAGGCTACCAGCCATGAAGCTCAGGTAGAACACTATTTATCGAGAATGCTTGGAAGGCCTCAGCATGGATAAGATTGCAGCCGGTCTGGAGCATGACGGCATTCTCACCGGAGCAGGCAAAGCTAAGTGGCATACCAGCACCATCAACAAGATTCTCCGAAATGAGAAATACATCGGTGATGCTCTTCTCCAGAAGACTTACACCACCGACTTCTTGAATAAAACCAGAGTTAAGAACAACGGCCTCATGCCTCAGTACTATGTGGAAGGTAACCACGAAGCCGTTATTCCGAAAGAAATCTACTTGCAGGTTCAGGAAGAGCTAGTCCGCAGGCGAGTAGTCAAGACCAGCGCCAACGGCAAGAAACGTAACTACAGCTGCAACCACTGCTTCTCCCAAATTGTCATCTGCGGCGAATGTGGTGAAATGTTCCGCAGGCTCCACTGGAATAACCGAGGTGTCAAGTCCATCGTCTGGCGCTGCATCAGTAGGCTGGAATCCACCGGACTGGAATGCCACGCCCGAACCACCAATGAGCTGGTCCTTCAGGATGCCGTCGTCAAGGCAATCAACCAGATGCTTGGAGACAAAAGTAGCTATCAGGCACAGCTGCAGCTTAACATCGCTTCGGTTATCCGAGCTTCGCAGGCCACTTCCGTTGAGAACATCGACGAGAAGCTGATGGCCCTGCAACAAGAGCTCATCCAGAAAGCCCAGAGCAAAGAAGCCTACGACGAGATTGCTGATGAGATTTTCAGACTCCGAGAGCTCCGCCAGCAGACAACAGTCGATACCGCTGCAAGGGATGAGCAGGTAAAACGAATCAACGACCTGCAGGATTACATCGCACAGCAAACCGCCCGCCTTACCGAATTTGACGAGTCACTGGTCCGACGCTGGGTCAAGCAGATAACCATCTGGGATGACCACATCACCGTAGAACTAAAATCCGGTGTCAGCATCGACGTTGATGCATGACTCCATAGACGCACGAAGGCTCCTCACCACTGGGTAATCTCCGGTGATGGGGAGCCTTTGTTTACAAGTTGATTATCCTTCCTCGTCGATTTCTTTCTGAGCCGATGTGGTTAATTCCATCATCTTTTGTTGATAAGTAGCTCCATCAATTTCTTCGTCAGCATACTGTCTCATTAATTCATCGATCTGTGCTTTTAATTCTTCTCTGGTCATTTGTTCCGCCTCCTTATTTTATTAATCATCATTTTTTGTAATATGAGTTATAACCTTGTATATCCCATATCCAACTAGCGCAAGAGCGCCAATAACTAATTTGCCTGTTGTACTATCTTTTAATTCATTAGATATATCCTCCGCAGGCTGTTCTTTTTGGCTATTGACTTTCTTCCAATATGCCTCCGATTCAGTAGCTTTCTCTGCTCTGCGTCGACGACGCTCTTCAGATGTTTTCTCTCGTATAAAACGCTTGTTCTCCACTGAAGTGTCAAGTTCTTCAAGAATTCTTTCATCCCATTCGAACCAATTCCAACCTCGAAATGCATAACCACCGTACCCGTTGTCATCGCCTTTTTCAACTACAAATAGTTTTCCTTTCTCTGTTGGATAATAATTTCCGGGCTCACCAGAAAGGAATCCTTCTTCTTTTAATAAGATGTTCATTTCCTCTGCTGTCAAGCCACACCTTTCTCCTAATCGTTTTGCTGATAATGTCATGTATCGTCCTCCTGCGTTATTTATCTTGGATGTTTTCTGCCAGTTTTCGTTCTTCTTCATCCCATCGTTTCTGAACTTCTTCAAAATATTTTTCACTTTGTTCAGAAAATGTGCCACGCATATAGCTGATATCATCCATCAGGCCTTGTCCCCATGTTACATCGATTAGCTGTTCATGGAGTACGGATATTGATACTTCAAGATTATGTTGTTCTTATTGAGTACATCTTCCTTAATATCTCTGTCCCAACAAAGTATAAGAAGCTGTAGACTATTGAACCTAAATACATAGTATCGAGTGGCTTGAACTGCGGTCAGCCTTGTTATCTAAATCACTGCCACAACCCCTGACATCTAATCTACAGCCTAAACCCTACCGCTATTTTCCGACCATCCACTTTTTCTCCAGTCAGATTAAAAAGTAGATATGTTTCCATATAAAACAACCGAGCTTTTTCAAGAGTCAGGCGTCAAATCCAAACTTCCGAAAAAGCCCGGAAATACGCCATTTTCTGGAACTTGTTTATCTTTTCTTGACATCAATACTACGCACTCCACATGGCTCGTCCGCGGGAACATGTCCACGGCGACGCCGGCGGCGGGGGTATAGCCCTGCCGGGCGAACGAGGCAAGATCGCGCGCGAGCGTGCCGGGGTCGCAGGAGACATACACGATCCGCTCCGGCTGCATCCCGGCGGCGTGGGAGATGACGCTCTCGTCCAGCCCGCGCCGCGGCGGATCGACGACGATCACCTGCGGGCGGATACCGCGCCTGGCAAACTCCGCGGCGGCCTCGCCCGCGTCGGCGCAGAGAAATTCGCACTCGTCCGAAAGATGATTCCGCTTTGCGTTGTCCCGCGCGTTTTCCACGGCGGCGGGAATGACCTCCGCGCCGATGACGCGCGCGCCGCGGGAGGCCATGCAAAGGCCGATCGTCCCCGTGCCGCAGTAGAGATCGAGCGCCGTCATGCCCGGCGTGATACCGGCATAGCCGAGCGCGGCCTCATACAGCCGCTCGGCCTGCGGCGGGTTCACCTGGAAAAACGAGCGGGGCGAGAGCGTGAACGTGAGACCGCACAGCCCCTCGGTGAGCACTTCGCTGCCCCAAACGGTATCAAACTCTCCGGCAAGCACGGTGTTGCCGCGGGCTGTGTTGCGGTTGAGCACGAGCCCGGTTACATCCGGGCAGCGCTCGCGCAGCATATCCGTGAGTATGCTGAGAGCCTTTTCTCCCGGTGAGCGGGACGCGGTGAGCGTCAGCACCGCCTTTTCCGTGAGATGCGACGAACGGTAGAAGATATGGCGCACGCCGTCTCTCTTCGCGGCCTCGTCGTAGACCGGGATATGCTCCCGCTCCATCCAGTCAAGAACTGTCTGCGCACACGCAAGCGCTTCCTTCGGTACGGCGGGGCAGTCCGGCACGGGGACGACCTCGTGCGAGCGCGCGCGGTAAAACCCGGCGACGGGACGGCCGTTTTGCTCTGCCACATTGAAGATCACCTTGCGGCGCTGCCGGGCGTCTTCCGGCGCGGGGAGAATGCCGGAGACGGAAAAGTCCAGCTTCCCGATGCGGTGAAGCGCGTCGTTCACACGCTGCAATTTCAGAGAAAACTCCTCCTCATAATCCATGTGGCGCAGCGCGCAGCCGCCGCAGCGGGGGTATGCCGGGCAGTCCGGCTCCGCGCGGTGCGGTGACGGGGAGCGAAGCGTTTCGCCCCGGCCCCATACGGCGGCGGATGTGCTGCGCACGATGCGCACATCCCATTCCTCACCCACGATCGTTCCCGGAACGAACACGGCGCGCTCGCCGATGCGGCAGACGCCCGCGCCCTCGGAGGTGTAGCCGGTGATGCGGGCGGGATATATTTCATTTTTTTTCAGTTCAGACGGTATTGTCAAGATCGATCACCCGCAGACATTTTACCATAGCTTTCGCGTATTGCCAACGGGAAAACGCTTTGCTATAATGTGTGCGGTATAAATATTTGGAAAGAGGGTCGTTTCCTTGCCCCTGCTTTTGGATCTGTTCTGCGCGTTTTTCCGGATCGGGCTGTTCACCTTCGGCGGCGGCTACGCCATGCTGCCGCTTCTGCAGCGCGAGATCGTGGAAAAGAAACACTGGGCCACGGAGGAAGAGCTTTTGGACTATTTCGCCGTCGGTCAGTGCACGCCCGGCATCATTGCGGTCAACACCGCGACGTTTGTCGGCTTCAAGGAGAAAAAGCTCTCCGGCGCGATCTTTGCCACGCTCGGCATCGTTTCGCCGTCGCTCGTGATCATCACCGTTATTGCGGCGCTGCTGAGCAATTTTGCCCACATCGCCGCCGTGCAGAATGCGTTTGCCGGCATCCGCGTTGCGGTATGCGTGCTCATTTTCAACTCCATCGTGAAGCTCTGGAAAAAGTCCGTGGTGGATAAGCTTACGTTTGCCGTGTTCCTCGCGGTGTTTATCGGCTCTGTGCTGCTCAGCCATGTGAGCCCCGTGGTGTTCATCGTCGCCGCGGCGGTGCTTGGCATCGTTGTGCGCGTATGGCTGCGCACCGGAAAGGAGGGCAAGGCATGATCTACCTTCGTCTGTTCTGGGAATTTTTCAAGGTCGGGCTGTTTTCCGTCGGCGGCGGCCTTGCCACGCTCCCGTTCCTCTATTCTCTCGGCGCAAAGACCGGCTGGTTCAGCACAGCGGATGTGGCGAACATGCTCGCCGTTTCCGAGTCCACGCCCGGCCCCATCGGCGTCAACATGGCGACCTATGTGGGCTTTGACTGCGCCGGCGTTCTCGGCGGCGTCGTGGCGACGCTCGGCCTTGTCACTCCGAGCGTGATCGTCATCGTGCTCATTGCCATGGCGCTGCAGGCCTTCCGTACGAACAAATATGTGGATGCCGCGTTCTACACGCTCCGCCCGGCCTCCACCGGGCTCATTGCCGCAGCGGGGTGGTCGGTGTTCGCGCTGGTGCTTGTGAACCTTGACGCTTACCGCGCCTCGTATCAGCTTGCCGACCTTCTTCAATGGAAAAACCTGCTCCTGTTCGCCGTGATCTGGGTGCTCACCAATCTGGTGAAGCCGCTGAAAAAGCTGCACCCGGTCGTGTTCCTCGCCCTCGCTGCCGTTGTGGGTATCGTATTCCGGCTCGGCGGTGTGTAAGTGGACATAATATTATTAACGTAATATTATTTGCATAATTCAATAAACATAATTTGATTTACATAATTATTGACGCGGCGGCGTAGGCGAGCGCTGCGGAGAAAACGCCCTGGAGGAGCTTTCCTCCGAGGCGTTTTTGCATTTTCAGCCCTTCGGCGGCAGCTCCGGCCTGCCCGTGGACGCAAAGCCCGCCCCAGCTCAGCAGAAATTCGCCCAGCGCAAGGCTTCCGGGCGTGAGCGGCAGGGCCGCCATTGCGCCGACGCCGCTCGAGAGCTCGAGCGCACCGGTAAAGAGCGCACGGAAGAAGGAGAGCGGCCCGCCGGTGTAAAGCGAAAGCTCGCCCGCGAGCGTGTCCGGAAAGCCCAGCGCGCCGAGAGACGCGATCAGCGCAGAAAAGAAGATCACATATGCGCCGATCTGCAATATTGTCTGCCCTGCGGCGGTGACCGCGCCGCCGAGCGCCGCGCCAAAGTCCGGCGTCCTCCGCGGCGGTTTGATCGGAGCTTCGCCGCCGCGCGTCCTCCGGCGGAAGAGAATGCCGACAGCGGCGGCGGAGATGGCGTGGATGCCCCAGAGCAGCATCCCCCACCCGGCGGAGCCGAACACTCCCACGCCGAGCGCGCCCACGGCGAACGCCGGGCCGGAATTATCGCAGAAGGCGAGCAGATGCTCGGCTTCGTCCTTTTGGAGCAAACCATCCCGATAAAGCGCTCTGATGCTTGCCGCGCCGAGCGGGTATCCGCCGGAGAGACCGAGCAGGAACACTGCCGCGCCCGCGCCGCTCACGCCGAAGAGACGGGCGGCGGCCGGGGCGAGACGGCGCGCGAGCGCGTCCACCGCGCCGAGCCGCGTGAGAAGTCCCGCCGCGGCAAAGTACGGCAGGAGCGACGGCACGAGAAGCGTTCCCCACAGCCGGAGTCCGTCGGCGGTGCCCTGCCGGGCGTCGGCAGAGGAGAAGAGGAAGAGAAGAAAGAGCGCCGCGCCCGCGGCGTATCCGAAAAAGCGTCTTTTCATCATATCGCTACTCTATGTCCTTGCCGGAAGGTTCATGCGGCATGTACGTCCTGCCGCGCTCATAGGATGACGGGGAAGGGGGCGGGGCTATGAAACTACGCGATACGGTAGCGGATCTTGCCGATTCGCTCGAACTGCCGGAGGAGGCGGTCTCCGATGCGATGCGCGTGACGCTCATCGGCCGGCGGCGCGCCGTGGTGGAGCATCACCGCGGACTGCTCGGATACGACGCGCAGAGCGTCGAGGTGAGCGCCGCCGCCGGGAGAGTGCGTATTCTCGGCGCGGAGCTGACGCTGCATGCCATGGACCGGGATACGCTGATCGTGACCGGGCGGATCGCCGCGGTGGAATATGCGTAAGGGGAAGACAGGACGCGTCGAGCGGCTGCTGCGCGGCGTCGCAGAGATCCGCATCACGGGCGCGGCGCCGTGGAAGCTCATCAACGCCTGCATCCACGAGCGCATCACCGTGGAGGGTGTGGAGTCGGACGATCTTATCACGTGCCGGGCGCTGATCTTCGCTGCCGACGCGGAGCGGGTAAAGTCGCTCGCGCCGCGCTGCGGCTGCGATGTCGAGGTGCTGTCCGTGCGCGGGAGACCGGTGTGGAAGAAGTTTCTGCACCGGCGGCGGTGGGCCGCGCTGTGCGCCGCAGCAGTCGCCGCGGCGGTGCTCGTCTCGTCGCTTTTCGTATGGGACATCCGCGTGACGGAGAACGATTCCGATGTGCCGGATGCGCTCATTCTGCGCACGCTCGCGGAGCAGGGTGTGGGTGTCGGAAGCTTCTGGCCGGGCTTTCGGGGAGAGCGTATCCGTTCGCGCGCGCTTGCTGAGCTGCCGGGGCTCAGCTGGCTGGCGGTGAACGTCCGGGGAAGCACGGCGAGCGTGGAGGTGCGCGCCGCAGTGGAAAAGCCGGAGATTACCGATCCCCGGCAGGCCGCAGATGTGACGGCGTCGCACTCCGGCGTCATTACGGAGATCCGCGTCTTTGAGGGCGAAGCGCTCGTTTCGCGCGGCGACGCGGTGACGGCGGGGCAGACGCTCGTGAGCTGCGAGCGCGCCGCGCGCCGGGGAGAAACGCGCACCGTCCATGCGCGCGCCGAGGTCACGGCGCATACCTGGTATGAACTGACGGCCTCCGCGCCGCTTTCGGCACAGGAAAAAGAGAGCACGGGCGCGGCGCGGTACCGCTTCGCGCTGCTTATCGGAAACGCGAGAATAAATTTTTACGCGGATAGTGGAATTTCGGGTACGGAGTGTGATAAAATTACAAGGATATGGCAGCTGGGCGTAAAAGACGTGTTTTCCCTGCCGGCTGCCGCCGTGGTTGAGACCGCGCAGCCGTATACGCTCCGCGAAACGGCGCTCTCCCGCGCGGCGGTGCGCGCGTCGCTCGAAAAAGAGCTGCGCGCCGCGCTGCAGGAACGGCTCGGCGAAACGGGCGCGGTGCTCTCGGAGTACTTTACCGAGTTTGAGGAAAACGGCATGCTCACGCTCACGCTGCGCAGCGAGTGCGAGGAGCGCATCGACGAAGAAACTCTCCGGCCATGACCGGATGAAGAATACAGGAGAATCCATGGAACGAATCATTTCCGCCGAGCGTGTCGAGGACATTCTCAATGTTTTCGGCTCGTTCGACCAGAATCTGCACATCATTGAAAAGGAGTGGAACGTCTGTGTCACGGACCGGGACGCGGAGCTGAAGATCTCCGGCGAGCCGGAGGACGTGGTATCCGCGGAAAAGGCGGTGCAGAACCTGCTGATGCTCGCCGCGCGCGGCGAGACCGTGGACGAACAGCGCGTGCGCTATGTGATCGGCATGATCCGCTCCGGACAGGAGGATCAGATCCGCGAGCTGGACAGCGGCGTTGTCTGCATCACGGCGAAGGGCCGCCCGGTCAAACCGAAAACGCTCGGCCAGAAGGCGTATGTGCAGGCCATCCGCGAGAATACCGTGACGCTCGGCATCGGCCCCGCCGGTACGGGCAAAACGTATCTCGCCGTGGCCGCGGCGGTGGCGGCATTCCGCGAGAAGAGCGTTAACCGCATCATCCTCACGCGCCCGGCGGTGGAGGCGGGCGAGCGGCTCGGCTTCCTGCCCGGCGATCTGCAGAGCAAGGTCGATCCGTACCTGCGCCCGCTGTACGACGCGCTCTTTGATATGCTTGGGCCGGAGACCTATAATACCTATCTTGAAAAGGGAAATATCGAGGTAGCGCCGCTCGCGTACATGCGCGGCCGCACGCTCGACGACAGCTTCATCATTCTCGACGAGGCGCAGAACACCTCGCGCGAGCAGATGAAAATGTTCCTCACGCGCCTTGGCTTCAACAGCAAAATGGTCATCACCGGCGACGTGACGCAGATCGACCTCCCGGCGGACAAGGCGTCCGGCCTCAAGGAAGCGATGAAGGTGCTCGACGGCGTGGACGATATCGCCATCTGCCGCTTCACCGGCGCGGACGTTGTGCGCCACGCACTCGTGCAGCAGATCATCGCCGCCTATGAAAAGCACGAAAAGGCCGCCGCTGCCGCCGCGGAGCGGGAAAAGAAAACCGCCGCGCCGCAGCGCCGGGACAATAGCGGATATAATAACTACAAGAGGAAATAACGATGCAGCATAAATTTTACATTTACCGGGAAAAGCGCGGTCTCGGCCACCCGGAGACGGCCGCGCTCGTAAAGAAGGCCGCCGCCGCAGCGCTGCGCGCCGAGGGCGTGGACGAGCCGTGCGAGATCGGCGTTACGCTCACGAACGACGAGGGCATCCACGCCATCAACCGCGAGCAGCGCGGCGTGGACCGGCCGACGGACGTGCTCTCGTTCCCGATCGACGAAATGGATTACGACACGAACCGCCGCTATCTCGGCGACATGGTCCTCTCGCTCGAGCGTGCCGAAGCGCAGGGCGAGGAGTACGGCGGCGGATTTGAGCACGAGGCGCAGTATCTCACGGTGCACTCCGTGCTGCATCTGCTCGGCTACGACCATCTCGACGAGGGCGAGGAAAAAGCCAAAATGCGCGACAGAGAAAAAGCCATTATGAAGGAGCTCGGCTATGATTTCTAAAACTGCCATGATCACCATCTGCGGACGGCCCAACGTCGGCAAATCCACCCTGACGAACGCTCTCGCCGGGGAAAAGATCGCTATCGTATCCAACAAACCGCAGACGACGCGAAACCGCATCACCGCCGTGTGCCAGCGCGGGGAGACGCAGTTCGTATTTCTTGATACCCCCGGCTTCCATAAGCCGCGCACCCGCCTCGGCGACTATATGGTGAATGTCGTGCGCCAGAGCGTCGCGGATGTGGACGCCGTCGTGCTCGTTGTGGAGCCGGTCGCCTCTCTCGGACCGCAGGAGCGCGAGCTGATTGCAAGCATCAAGGCGGCAAACTGCCCGGCGGTGCTCGCCATCAACAAGCTCGATACCGTTGAGCCGGAAAAGCTCCTTGCCGTCATCGCGCTCTACAGCGAGGCGTATGCCTTTAACGCCATCGTCCCGATCTCCGCCAAGACCGGCGACGGCGTGGAGGAGCTTCTCAAGGAGCTCGATAAGTTCGCCGTGGAGTCCCCGGCGCTCTTCCCGGAGGGCGTGACGACCGACCAGCCGGAAAAGCAGGTCTGCGCCGAGCTGATCCGCGAAAAGCTGCTGCTCAATCTCGAACGCGAGGTGCCGCACGGCACGGCGGTGGAGATCACGCGCTTTTCCGAGCGGGACGACGGCATCATCGATCTGGAAGCGACGATCTACTGCGAAAAGGCAAGCCACAAGGGGATCATCATCGGCAAGCACGGCGCGATGCTCAAAAAGATCGGCGAGGACGCCCGCAAGGACATTGAGGAATTTATGGGCACGAAGGTGTTTTTGCAGACGTGGGTGAAGGTAAAGGAAAAGTGGCGCGATTCCAATTCGCTGCTGCGCAATTTTGGCTATACCGATACCTGAAACTGCCGCCATATCCGGAAATTCCCGGTCATAACTGCCCGGCGCGGGGGAAAACTCCCCGTATGGATACGAAGATTTTCTGGGACGTGTTCCGCGACACCGGCGACCCGCTCTGCTGGCTGCTGACCCGCATCGCTCCGGCGGAGAACAAAAAGAAAGAACAGAAGACGAACGACAGAGCGCCCTCACGGCCTCTGTCGTGAGACAAGAGGTTTACATAATGTACAAAACCCTGCACGGACTGGTGCTGCGCGAGGTGAAATACAAGGAGTCGAGCAAGATCCTCACCATCCTCACGGAGGAGGAGGGGAAAATCACCGCGGAGGCGCGCGGCGCGCTGCGCAAGGGCTCAAAGTGCTCGGCGGCGTCGCAGGTGCTCACGTGGTCGGAGCTGACTTTTTTTGAAAACCGCGGCCGGTATACGCTGACCGAGGGGAGCGTGCTGGAGGACTTCGCTGCGCTGCGCGCCGATCTCGGCGACTATGCGCTCGGCTGCTATATGGCGGAGCTTCTGGAGGCCGTATCGGACGAGGACAGTCACAGCATTGCGCTGCTTCATCTGGGGCTAAACGCGCTGTTCGCGCTCTCGCGGCAGCTTTATCCGGCCAAACATATCAAAGCGGTCTTTGAGCTGCGGCTCATGTGTCTTGCGGGGTTCGCCCCGCAGCTCGACCGCTGCACGGACTGCGGCTCGCACACGCCCGAAAAGCCGCGCCTGAGTCTCTACGGCGGCGGCGTCCACTGCACCGGCTGCGCGCCCGGCGCGCCGGGAAAGTCGGTGCTGCTCTGCGGCGCGTCGCTCGCTGCCATGCGTCACGTGTGCTCGGCGGGGGAGAAGAAGATCTTTTCCTTTACGCTGGACGAGTCGTCGGACGAGCGCTTCTGCACGGCCTGCGAGGGATACACCCTCGCGCAGCTCGACCGCGGCTTCGGTACGCTCGATTATTGGCACTCGCTGCAAAATCGGTGAACGATAATATATTTATGTTAACTATATTACGTTAATAAAATTGCGTAAATCGAAATATGTAAATCGAATTATGCAAAACGATTTATGTTGAGAAAATTACGTAAAACAAATTATGTAAACATATGATGCAAACGGAGAGATAAATGGACTTACTGGAAAAATCAAGAAATACTCTCGAACTTCCGGCGGTGCTGGAAATGCTCGCGGGGGAGGCGGTGTCCGAACCGGCGAAGGTCGAGGCGCTCGCTCTCGTGCCGAGCGTCCACCGCGCGGAGGTCGAACGGCTGCTCGCCGAGACGAGCGATGCAAAGGACATGATGGTCTATAAGGGCAGCCCGTCGCTTTCGGGTCTGCGCGATGTGCGCGGCTCGCTCGCCCGTGCCGATATGGGCGGCGTGCTCAATACGCGCGAGCTTCTCGAGATCGCGGGCGTGCTGCAAAGCGCGCGCGCCGTGCGCTCCTACGGCATGAGCGCCGAGAAGGAGACGTGCATCGACCATCTTTTCAAAATGCTCCAGACGAACCGGTTTCTGGAGGACAAGATCGTAAACTCCATCCCCGGCGAGGATGAGATCGCCGACAGCGCGAGCAGTGAGCTTTCGGACATCCGCCGCAAAATGCGTGCGGCGGCGGCTCGCGTGCGCGACAGCCTGCAGAAGATCATCTCCGCACCGTCTATGGCGAAGTTTTTGCAGGACCCGATCATCACGACGCGCTCGGATCGCTACGTTGTTCCGGTCAAGGCCGAATGCAAGGGCAGCGTTCCGGGCCTCGTGCACGATGTATCGGCCTCCGGCGCCACGCTCTTCGTCGAGCCGATGGCGGCGGTCAAGGCAAACAACGAGATCCGCGAGCTGAAAGCGAAGGAAAAAGCGGAGATCGAGCGCATTCTCGCGGAGCTTTCCGCCGAGTGCGCCGCGCACCGCGAGGATATCGACGCCGACTTCTCCGCGCTCGTGCGGCTCGACGGCATTTTCGCGCGGGCAAAGCTCAGCTTCAAGCTGAATGCCGGCGCGCCGGAGCTCTCCGAGCGTGGCGTCCGGTTGCGCCGGGCGCGCCATCCGCTGCTCGATAAGGACAAGGCCGTGCCGATCGATGTGGAGCTCGGCGAGGATTACGATACGCTCGTCATCACCGGCCCGAACACCGGCGGCAAGACCGTTACGCTCAAGACCATCGGCCTTCTCTGCCTTATGGCGCAGTGCGGCCTGCACATTCCCGCCGCGGAGGGCAGCTGCGTTCCCATATTTGATAAAGTCCTCGCGGACATCGGCGACGAGCAGAGCATCGAGCAGTCGCTCTCCACCTTCTCGGCGCACATGGTGAACATCGTGAACGTGCTCAAAGAGTGCGGCGACGGATCGCTTCTTCTCTTCGACGAGCTCGGCGCGGGAACAGACCCCGTCGAGGGCGCGGCGCTTGCCGTGTCGATTTTGGAGGATGCCCGCGCGCGCGGCTGCGTTATCGCCGCAACGACGCACTATGCCGAGCTTAAGGTATACGCCACGAACACGCCCGGCGTTATGAACGCCTCGTGCGAGTTCGACGTGGACACCCTGCGCCCGACGTACCGACTGCTTCTCGGCATTCCGGGAAAATCCAATGCCTTTGCCATCTCCCGGCGGCTCGGTCTGCCGGAGGAGATCATCGAGGACGCCAAAGGGCGCGTCGGCATGACGAGCGCAAAGCTCGAAGAGACGATCGAAAAGCTCGAGCAGACCCGCCAGATCCTTGACCGCGAGCGCACCGAGTCCGCCCGGCAGCTCCGGCAGGCGGAGGAGGAGCGGAAAAAGGCCGCGCAGCTGCGCGCCGAGCTTGAGATCCGGCTTGAAAAGTCGGAGCAGAAGGCGCGGCGCGAGGCCGAACGCATTCTGGCCGACGCCCGCGCCGTGGCCGAGAGCACGTTCCGCGAGCTGGACGCGATGCGCTCGGCGCAGAACGAGGAAAACAACCACCAGCGCATCAACGCCGCGCGCGCCGAGATGCGCCGGAAGCTCAACGAGACGCAGGACTCCCTGCGAAAGGACGAGCCGGCGCCCGAGGAGAAAAAATCCGCGCGCGCCGTGCAGGTGGGCGACGTGGTGCAGATCCGCTCCATGGGCGTGAAGGCGACGGTGCTCGCCATATCGTCCGACCGGACGCTCACCTTGCAGGCAGGCATCCTGCGCGTCACGGCGCGCGAGGACGAGGTGCTGCTTCTGGAAAACGAAAAGCCCGCCGTGACCGTGCGCACCGAGAGCCGCGGCACAGCGCTCCGGCAGAGCGCCGTTTCGTCTGAACTCGATATCCGCGGCATGGAGACCATCGAGGCCATCCCGGTCGTGGAGCGGTACATCGATTCCGCGGTGCAGTCGCGCCTGGAGACCGTGACGATCATCCACGGCAAGGGCACAGGGGCGCTGCGCGCCGCCGTGCAGCAGTCGCTCCGCCGCAATAAGCAGGTGAAATCGTTCCGACTCGGCCGCTATGGCGAGGGCGAGACCGGCGTGACCATTGTGGAATTGAAATAACAGCGCGTCGAAGCCGGGATTTTTGCTGTGCATTTTTCCAAAACACCGGGAAAAAGGTTGACGTTCCCCGCGCGCTTTGTTAGAATATAGCCGTATAAAAGCATATCCGCGCAAAGCGATCCATAGCAGTTTTATTTATTTTTATGATGATAGGGAGCGGCGATTATGGTCAGCAAAGAAGTAGTCATCAGCAATCAGGTGGGCCTGCACGCCAGACCTGCAACGTTCTTCATCCAGAAGGCCAACGAGTACAAGTGTAGCATCTGGGTGGAAAAGGACGAGCGCCGTGTCAACGCCAAGTCTCTTCTCGGCGTTCTTTCTTTGGGTATCGTGAAGGGTACCCCCATCACCATCATTGCGGACGGCTCGGACGAGGAAGAGGCCGTGGCAGCGCTCACCGCGCTGGTCGCCTCGGACTTCGCGGAGTGATCTGCGGAAGCAAACAAACGGACAAGGGCGTGTTATAAACACGCCCTTGCTTTTGCATTCTGGGACTTTTCGGAGGATACCGTGACCAAGATCGAGGAGCTGCGCGAGAAAGCCAACCGCCTGCCGCTTCTGCCGGGCGTCTATATTATGCTGGACGCTTCCGGCGAGGTGATCTACGTCGGCAAGGCTAAGGCGCTCAAAAACCGCGTGACGAGCTATTTCCGCGGCGACCATCTGCCGAAGGTCGCGGCGATGGTCTCGCACGTGAACGACTTCAACGTCATCATTGCCGAGACGGAATTTGAAGCGCTCGTGCTGGAAAACTCGCTCATCAAGCGCCACAAGCCGCATTACAACATCCTCCTCAAGGACGATAAGGGCTATCCGTTCCTGCGTCTTGACCGGCGGGAGCCGTACCCGCGCTTTACGCTCTCAAACCGCGCGAACCCGGACGGGGCAAAATACTTTGGCCCCTACGGCGGCCGGGGACAGACGATGAGCATCATCGATACGCTTTGCAAAACGCTGGGCCTGCCGACCTGCCGCCGCGTGTTCCCGCGCGACATCGGCAAGGACCGGCCCTGCCTGCAGTACCAGATGGGCGCGTGCCGCGGCTGGTGCCGCGGCGAGCCGGGCGGGGAAGAATACCGCCGCGCGATCGGCGAGGCCGTGGATATCCTTGAAGGGCGCAGCGCGGAGCTCGTCCGGCGCATCGAGACCGAGATGAATGCCGCGGCCGAAGACCTTCGGTTTGAAGAGGCCGGGCGCCTGCGCGACCGGATGCGCGCCGTATCCACGCTGGAAAACCGCCAGCGCGTCATCGCCGCCGCCCGCGCCGATACGGACGCCGTCGGTTTCGTGCGCGGCGCGAAAAGCTGCTTTTCCGTGCTGCACTATACGAACGGCGACCTCTCCGGCAAGGATGTATCACTCATTGACGATCCGACGGAAACGGACGGGGAGGCGCTGTCCGCCCTGCTGCGCCAATATTATGTTAACCGTTCGAGCTGGCCGAAAACGATCCTTCTGCCGTTCGAGCCGGAGGATAAAGAGGACATTGAGCGCTGGCTTTCGGATATGGCCGGGCGGCGCGTGTATCTCGAGGTGCCGCAGCGCGGCGACCGCGCCCGCTTTGCGGAAAAGGCGGCAGTGAACGCGCGCGAGGAGATATTGCGCTCCACGACCGCCGAGCAGCGCCGGAGCAAAACGCTCTCCTGGCTTCAGGAAGCGCTTCAGCTCACGGAATTTCCGCACCGGATCGAGGCCTATGATATCTCCAACACCGGCAGCACGGGCATCGTCGCTTCCATGACGGTGCATGTGGACGGCAAGCCCCTCAAGCGCGATTACCGGAAATTCCGCATCCGCAGCACCGAAACGCCGGACGACTACGGCTCCATGCGCGAGGTCATCACGCGGCGGTTCACGCACTATCTGGATGAGGACGGAAAGTTCTCCGCAAGGCCGGACGTTTTGTTCATCGACGGCGGTGCGGAGCACGCTTCGGCGGCCTGCACGGCGCTCGAAGCGCTGGGACTCAGCCTGCCGGTGTTCGGCATGGTGAAGGACGACAGGCACCGTACGCGCGCGCTCATAACGCCGGAGGGACACGAGATCGGCATACAGGCAAATCCCGCCGCGTTCGCGCTTGTAGGCCGCATTCAGGAGGAAACGCACCGCTTCGCCATCGAGTATCACCGCTCGCTGCGCGACAGCGTGCGCGGCTCCACACTCGATAAGATCCCCGGCGTCGGGGAAAAACGGAGAAACGATCTTTTGAAGACCTTCGGCTCGGTGCGCGCGATCCGCGCAGCGAGCGCGGAGGAGCTTGCCCGGGCCGTGCCGAAAAACACGGCGCAGGCCGTATACGACTATTTTCACAAAACCGAGGAGGAAACACCATGCGAGTGATCACCGGCACATGCCGCGGCCGCCGTCTGCTCGAGCCGGTGGGGCGGGATGTCCGCCCCACGGCCGATCAGGTGAAGGAGGCCATGTTCAATATCATCCAGTTTGATGTGGAGGGGCGCAAAGTCCTCGATCTGTTCGCCGGAACGGGCCAGCTCGGCATTGAAGCGCTCTCCCGCGGCGCGGCGGATTGTCTGTTTGTGGACAGCGCCAGGGACTCTGTCCGCCTCGTGCAGGAAAATCTCCGCCGCTGCGGTCTCGCGGCGCGCGTGCTGCAGTGCGACGCGCTCGGCATTCTGAAATCCGGCGAGAAATTCGATCTCATTTTCCTCGATCCGCCCTACGGCTCCGGGCTGGAAGCGAAAGCGATCGAGACGGTGAAAGAGTTTGACATCCTCTCGCGCGGTGGTATAATGGTGGTCGAGACCCGGCCGGAAACGGCGCTGCCGGTCATTCCGCCGGAGTACGGTACGACGAAGACGTACCGTTACGGGAAAATCAAACTCACGGTTATAACCAGAGGAAACAACTGATGCAGACAGCCATTTGCCCCGGCAGCTTTGATCCGATCACGCTCGGCCACCTTGATGTGATCCGCCGCGCGTCCAAAATGTTCGAGCGCGTTGTGGTCTGCGTGGTGGCGAACCCCGGAAAACACTGCGCCATTACGCTCGAAGAGCGCTGCGAGCAGGTGCGGCGCGTCACGGCGTCCATTCCCAATGTCGAGGTCGATATGTGGGAAGGTCTGCTCGTGGACTACGCCGACCGATACGAAAACCCCGTCGTCGTGCGCGGACTGCGCGCGCTGTCCGACTTTGAATACGAATTTATGATGGCGCTCACAAACAAGAAGCTCAACTCCCGCGTGGAGACGGTGTTTCTGGCGTCGGACGAAAGATACATGTATCTCTCCTCGACCACCGTGCGCGAAATCGCAAGCTACGGCGGCGATATTTCCCGCTTTGTCCCCGCAGAGATCCTCGACGACCTGATGATAAAACTCAACGGGAGGAAATGAATATATGGAAAACCACGCGCTGGATATCATCGATATGCTCTATAATATGATCGCAGAGGCATGGGGCGTCCCTTTGGGCAACGACAAGTGCATCGTTGAGCGCGACAAGGCTCTCAATCTTCTCGACGATCTTAAGGCCACGCTCCCGATGGAGCTGAGCGAGGCGCGCCGTCTCGTCAACGCGCGCGACGAATTCGTCGCCAACGCCAAGCAGGAGGCGGACAACATCCGCCGCGGCGCCGAGGATAAGGCCACGCAGATGATCGACGAGCAGAGCGTCTATCAGGAAGCCAAGCGCCGCTCCGACGAGATCGTCCAAACGGCGGAAACAAAGTCCCGCGAGCTGCTGCGCGCGGCGAACAGCTATCTGGACGACGCCCTCCGCCAGACGGAGGAGGCCGTCGCCGCGTCGCTCGAAAAGGTCCGCGTGGCGCGCGCGCAGTTCCGCGCCGCCGCTGCGCCCGAGCAGCCGGAAGGCACCGCGGATGTCACGCTGCAGGATGTGGAGGACAGCGAGTTCATCAACGGCTGAGTCCTGCGGCTGAACGGACGAAATTCTCCTGAAAAGCGAATTTCGCCTGCCCAATCGTAACCATTTGTCAATAACAAGACGGAAGCCGCCGGAGCGCACCATATGCTGCGCTCCGGCGGCTCTTTTTGCGTTTTTTATACAACATATGGGCCGTTCGCCACGGAAGATGCACTGTTCCAACGGAATTTTGCTCTTGCATTTTTGCCCCCTGCCTTTTATAATAAAACAGCATAGTGGGGCAAAGTGGGGCAAAGTGTCACGATTGTCCACATGCGAACAGAGAAGGGAGGCGTCGCGTATGACCGGCGAATATATGCACACGCTCGATGCCAAGGGGCGTCTTGCGGTGCCCTCGCGCCTGCGGGACGAGCTCGGCGGTGTTTTCTATGTGACGCTCTCGATGGACCGTTGCCTTTCGGCGTACAGCGCCGAGAGCTGGCAGCGCTTTTCCGATAAGGTGGACGCGATGCCGTTCGTAAAGCAGCGCAGGATGCGCCCGCTCTTCGCCTTTGCCGCGCGCTGCGAGGCGGACGCACAGGGCCGCATTCTCCTGCCGCAGAATCTGCGGGACTATGCCGGCCTCACGAAGGACGTGACCATCGTCGGCTGCAGCAACCATGCGGAGCTCTGGGACAGCGCGCGCTGGAACGAGATCCACGATGCGGAAATGACGCCGGAGAACATTGCCGCCGTCATGGAAGAGCTGGAGTTTTGATATGCCGGAACACAAAAGCGTGCTTCTGCACGAATGCATTGAAAATCTGAATATAAAGCCGGACGGGATCTATGTGGACGGGACGCTCGGTCTGGGCGGCCACTCCATGGAGATCGCCAAGCGACTCACGACCGGACGGCTCATCGCCATCGATCAGGACGAGACCGCCATCGAGCGGTCAAAGGCGCGCCTCGCGCCGTGGGCGGAGCGCATCACGTTCGTCCACGGAAATTTCCGCTCGCTCGGAAAGATCCTCGACGATCTCGGCATAGACCGGGTGAACGGAATGCTCTTTGATCTCGGCGTATCCTCGCCGCAGCTCGACGAAGCCGAACGCGGCTTTTCCTATATGGCGGACGCGCCGCTCGACATGCGCATGGATCAGAGCGCACCGGTGACGGCGTGGACGGTTGTGAACACATGGCCGGAGCGGGAGCTCGTGCGCATCCTGCGCGACTACGGCGAGGAGCGCTACGCCAACCGCATTGCGGGAAACATTGTCCGCGCGCGGGAGAAGAAGCCCGTGGAAACGACGCTGGAACTTGTCGATATCATCAAAAGCGCCATGCCCGGCGCGGCGCTGCGTGAAAAGCAGCACCCCGCCAAGCGCAGCTTTCAGGCGATCCGTATCGCCGTGAACGACGAGCTGGAGGCGGAGCGGGAAATGCTCCTTACCGCCATGGACCGGCTGGCGCCCGGCGGAAGACTCTGCGTGATCAGCTTCCACTCACTGGAGGATCGGATCGTCAAGACCGCCATCCGCGAGCGCGAGGACGGCTGCACCTGCCCGCGCGATTTCCCGGTGTGCGTGTGCGGCTTTGTGCAGACGATGAAGACCGTAACGAAGCCCATCACGGCTTCGGAAGAGGAACTGAACGACAACCCGCGCGCGCGCAGCGCAAGACTGCGTGTCGCCGAGAGAATATAAAAGGGGAGATACCTGTGAACGCAAAAACGACCGAACAGAAAACCGCGGTATTCACCCCCTGCGCAGAGAGCGCGGAAGCAACGCGCGCTTTCCCCGTTCTGGATGAGGATACCAGAGAGCTGCCCCTAATCGCCGACCGGTTTGCCGGGCGGTACTGGGACGGACGCATGGAGAAAGAAACGGACGAGACGGGCGAGAAACCGGCGCGGAAAAAGACGTGGCGCAGCGCGCTTGCCTTTGGCGCCGCCGCGGTCGCGGCCATGCTGCTTCTTGTCGGCTCGCTGACCGGACAGGCGGAGCTTACGGCGATGAATGACGAGCTCGTCGCCGTTTCGGAGCGTATCTCGGAGCTCAAAGCAGAGGAGCGCACGCTCCTTGTGGAGACCGAAAAAGCTGAGAGTCTCGCCGCCGTGGAGAGCTACGCCGTGGGAACGCTCGGCATGGAGCTGCCCCGGCTCGATCAGCGCAATACCGGCGCATCCGAGCTTTCCGACCGGGCCACGGTGCTCCACGCGCGCCGCGGACAGGGCCTGCGGTATTTCTGGGAGAACCTTCTCGACACGGTTATGGCATGTTTTTGATCCCGGCGCGGTATAATGCATCAGAATGATGCATTTGCCGATCCGGAGGAAACGCCATGCCGCCCAACAGCCGACCCAACCGAACCATGCTCCGCCGCGCACTGTTCCTTCTTGCCGCGTGCGGCATTGCGGCGTTTGCCGTATTGATGCTCCAGCTTTTCCGGCTGCAGATCCTGCGCCACGACGAGCTGGAGAGCGCCGCCTTGCAGCAGCAGCTCCGCCGCACGGCGATCCCCGCCTCGCGCGGGACGATCTATGACCGCGAGGGACGCGTGCTTGCGATGAGCGCGACAACGTATACCGTGTACGTGAGCCCCGCGGAGATATCCATGAACGGCGAGGACGCCGAGCGCATTGCGTCCGGTCTTTCCGAGATCCTCGGCGTAGACCGCGAAAAGATCCTCACGATGACCGCCGACCGGCGCAGCTGGTACAAAACCGTCAAGCGCCAGATCGAGGAAGCCGAGGCGGACGCGGTGCGCGCCTTTAAAAACGAGTACGACCTGCAGGGCGTGAAGCTCGAGCCGGATACAAAACGCTATTACCCGTATGCTTCGCTCGCCTCGCATGTCATCGGCTTCGTCGGCGCGGACAATACCGGCCTTTCGGGACTGGAGTTTACGCAGAACGAGCTCCTGACCGGGACCGCCGGAAGCATCCTCCGGCTGAAGAACAGTGCCGGAACGGATATGATCCTCACAAGCTATGAGGATTACGTCGATGCGCAGGACGGACTCAATCTCCACTTGACAATCGATACCACCGTCCAGTACTATCTGGAGAAGCAGCTTTCCCAGGCGGTGCAGGACTTTGATATACAAAACGGCGCCGCCGGCATCATCATGGACCCGAATACGGGCGCAATTTTGGCGATGGCGTCGCTCGGAAACTTTGATCTCAACAACTACCAGCGCGTCTCCGCCGACATTCAATCGGAGATCGATTCGACCGCCGATCCGGACACCGCGACGCAGATGTTGAAAGACGCGCAGCTTGCCCAGTGGCGCAACAAGGCCATTTCCGATACCTACGAGCCGGGCTCCACATTTAAGATCATCACGCTTGCCATCGCGCTCGAAGAGGGCGCTGCCACGCCGTCCGACAGCTTTTACTGCGGCGGTAGCATGACGGTGCAGGGACGCGGCAAGCCGCTCAAGTGCTGGAAAACGATCGGTCACGGTCCCCAGACGCTTACGCAGGCGGCGCAGCATTCGTGCAACGTAGCATTTGCCACGCTGGGGCTCCGTATCGGCGAGGAGACGTTCTACCGCTACTGCGAGAGCTTCGGCTTTTTCCGCGCGAGCGAAAATCCGGACGCTTCTCTCACGGGGAAGACCGGCATTTCGCTTCCGGGCGAGAGCGGCAGCATCTGGTGGCCGCGCAGCGTTTTCTGCAACAGCGAAAACTTCTCCCAGCTCGCCGCGGCGTCGTTCGGCCAGACGTTCAACATCACGCCGCTCCAGCTCATCACCGCTGTGAGCGCCTGCTGCAACGGCGGGTATCTTATGAAGCCGTACATCGTCGATTCCGTCACGGACGGCACCGGCGCGCTTATATCGAAAACCGAGCCGGAGGTGCTCCGGCAGGTCATTTCCGAGAAGACGAGCGCGCAGGTGAACGCTGTTCTGGAGCAGGTCGTGTGCGATACGAAGCAGGGCACCGGCAAAAACGCCTATGTTGCCGGGTATCACATCGCCGGCAAGACCGGCACCTCCGAAAAGGTGGCGCAGGACGCCGCCGGTGGAAAGAAGGAATACATCGTCTCCTTCATCGGCTACGCGCCCGCGGACGATCCGCAGGTCGTGTGCCTCGTTTTGATGGATACCCCCTCGAACGAGAGCGGTATCTATATCTCCGGCGGGCAGATGGCCGCGCCCGTCGTCGGGCGCATCCTCGGCGAAGTGCTGCCGTATCTCGGCGTGCAGCCGCAATACAGCGAAGCGGAGGAAAAATACATCGACCGCGCCGTGCCGCCGCTCACCGGCAAAACGCCGGAGGAAGCGGTAAAGCTGCTCCGCGAGGCCGGGCTCGCCGCCCGGATCGAAGGGACCGGCGACATTGTCACCGGCCAGCTCCCGGGGAAGGGAACGGTCGTTGCGAGCGGCACAACGGTGCTCATCTATACCGGTGAAATACCGGAGGCAGAAGAGGAGACCGTGCCGGAGCTCACGGGGCTCACCTATACCGAGGCGCGGGAAGCGCTCTTTTCACGAGGGCTGTTCCTCCGCTCGGACAGCACGATCCTCGCCGACAGCGATACGGTGCGCGTTGTGTTCCAGAGCACCGGCGCGGGGGAGAGCGTTCCCACGGGCAGCGTAATTGAGGTCAGCATCGTCAACGACGATAACGATACATACGGCCGGTATTGAAAAGCCGGCCGGGACAATGAGGAAGTACCATGAAACTATCGGAAATTCTCAAGGAAATAAACGTTCTCTCCGCAGCCGCCTCCGGCGATACGGAGATCACGGGCGTCTGCTACGATTCCCGCCGCGTGAAGAACGGCGACCTTTTCGTCGCTGTGCGCGGGTACGAGTCGGACGGACATAAATATATCCCCATGGCGGTGGAAAAGGGCTGCGCCGCCGTACTGTGCGAGGAAGCGCCCGCCGGAAACGTGCCGTACGTCCAAACGGACGACAGCCGTCTCGGTCTCGCGCTCGCCGCGCGGAACTTCTACGGCGACCCCAGCCGCGAAATGAAGGTCATCGGCATCACCGGCACGAACGGCAAAACGACGACCACCATCCTCATAAAGCAGATCCTGGAAAAGACCCTCGGCGCGAAGGTCGGGCTCATCGGCAGTATCTCGAACATGATCGGCGACGAGGAATTCCACGCCGAGCACACCACACCGGAATCCTGCGACCTGCAGGCACTCTTTCGTCAGATGGCAGATGCCGGGTGCACCCACTGCGTGATGGAGGTTTCCTCTCACTCGCTGGTGCTGCGCCGCGTGGCGGGCGTGCATTTTGCCGTCGGCCTCTTCACGAATCTGACGCAGGATCATCTCGACTTCCACAACACGATGGAGGAATATGCGAAGGCTAAGGCAATGCTCTTCCCCATGTGCGAAAAGACGGCGGCGAACGCGGACGATCCGTGGACCGAAACGGTTATGAAGGACGCGCCGCAGCCGGTGTATACCTTCTCGGCGAAGAGCGACAGCGCTTCGCTCACGGCGCGCGATATCCGTCTCGCGCCGAGCGGCGTGCGCTTCTGCGCGCTGGAAGAGGGCGAGCTCGTCCGCGTAAAGACGAACCTGCCGGGACAGTTTTCCGTGTATAACGCGCTCGCGGCGATCTCGTGCGCGCGGCTGCTCGGCGTATCCCTTGCGGACGCCGCCACGGCGCTCGAAACGGCCCACGGCGCAAAGGGACGCGTGGAGCCGGTGCCGACGGACGGCGATTACAACATTTTCATCGACTATGCCGTCACGCCGGATGCTATTGAAAACGTTCTCACGACGCTGCGCGGCATTGCGCCGAAGCGTCTCGTGATGCTCTTCGGCGCCGGCGGCGACCGCGACCGGAAAAAACGCCCGATCATGGGAAAGCTCTCTGCGGACATTGCCGATTTCGTCATCGTTACGAGCGACAACCCGCGCACCGAGGATCCCATGAGCATCATCGAGGAGATCCTGCCCGGCGTGCGCGCGGGCAAAGCGCCCTACAAGGTCATCTGCGACCGCCCGGAGGCCATCCGCTGGGCGATCGACCATCATGAGCCGGGCGACGTCATCCTGCTCTGCGGCAAGGGCCACGAGGATTATCAGATCATCGGCCACGAGAAGATCCACATGGACGAGCGCGAGATCGTCGCGGACTATCTTGCCGAACGCGCGAAGCGCACCTGACAAAGCAAAAGAGGAAAGGCACGGGAAAAAGAATGACTTGGAAGCTGATTTTGGCGCTTGTCGTCGGATTTTGTATATCGAGCGCCGTAGGCGCGGTTTTGGTACCGTATCTGCGGAAAATCAAAGCCGGGCAGGCGATCCGGGAGGACGGCCCCACGTGGCACATGAGCAAGACCGGCACGCCCACGATGGGCGGGCTGATGTTCATCATCGCCGTTACGGTCGTTTGTCTCACGGTCGGCTTCTCCTGCATGGCGAACGGCGAGTGGGGACACATTTTCATTCTCGTGTTCGGTCTCGTGTTCGGCGCGATCGGCTTTCTGGACGACTATGAAAAGCTGCGCCACAAGCAGAATCTCGGCCTGAGCGCAAAGATGAAGTTCCTTCTGCAGCTCCTTGCCGCCACGTGCTTTCTGCTGCTGCTCCGCTTCACCGGCTATCTGAGCCCGAATCTCTATATCCCGTTCTGGAACACCTATGTCCCGGTCTCCGAGCCGCTGTACTTCATTTTTGCGGCGTTTGTCATCGTCGGCACGGTGAACGCCGTGAACATCACCGACGGCGTGGACGGCCTCGCGGCCGGTACTTGCGTGCCCGTATTCCTCTGCTTCACGGCCATCGTGTTCTGCTGGGGCAAAGAGTATATGCCGCAGGGCATTTTCGCCAGCGGCATGGTCGGCGCGCTGCTCGGCTTCCTCATCTACAACTTTAACCCCGCGCGCGTATTTATGGGCGACACCGGCTCGCTCTTCCTCGGCGGGTGCATCTCGGGTCTGGCGTTCGCGCTGGATGTGCCGCTGCTGCTCATCCCGCTTTGCATCATGCCGATCATTGAAACGCTTTCGGACATCATCCAGGTGGCGTATTTCAAGCTCTCCCACGGCAAGCGCGTATTCAAAATGGCCCCCTTCCACCACCATCTGGAGATGGGCGGCTGGACGGGCCGGAAATGGAAAGAAAAAGAGATCTTCGTCCTGTTTGCGGGCATCACGCTCGTGATGGCGGTCGTATCGCTTCTCGGCGTAACGGGACGCTATTCCTTCTGAGCTTTTGAGAGGGTAATACCGGAGGCTCTCATGGATCATACTTCGACCGGCGCCGCGCCGGTCAAAACGGGTAAGGCAGACCGCAGGGCGGATCTGCCTTTCCTTGTTATCACGCTCACGCTGCTCGGCGTCGGCGTGGTGATGGTGCTCTCGGCGAGCTTTGCGAGCGCGTATTACGATCTGCAGGGCGAGACCGGACACAACCCGGTGTATTTTTTCTCCCGGCAGGCCATCTTCGCTGCGGCGGGCGTGTGCGTAATGCTCATCGCCTCGCGCATTCCGATGCGCGTTTATCGCGCCTGCGCGCTGCCGCTGCTGCTCGTTTCCGTCGCAAGCCTTGCGGCAGTGCTGGTCATCGGCACGGTCGTAAACGGCGCAAGACGATGGATTAGCCTTGGCTTCACGACGTTCCAGCCGTCAGAAATTACAAAAATCGCAATTATTCTTTACTTTTCGGCGCTGATATGCAAATATAAAGACCGGATGCGCACCTTCCGGTACGGCATCGCGCCGTTCGCGGCGATACTGGCGGTCGTTTCGGCGCTGCTCGTGCTTGAGCCGCACTTTTCCGCAACGATCATCATCCTTGCCATCGGAGCTTCCATGCTCTTTCTCGGCGGGGTACGGCTGCACTGGTTCATCGGCGCAGCCGGTGTGCTGCTCATCGGCGCGGTCGCGGCGGTGCTGTTCGTGCCGTATGTCGCGGCGCGCGTGGCGTCCTTTCGCGACCCCTTCTCCGATCTCACCGGCGACGGCTGGCAGATCGTCCAGTCGCTCTATGCGATCGGCTCGGGCGGGCTGTCCGGTCTCGGTCTCGGCATGAGCCGCCAGAAATACCTCTATCTTCCCGAGGAACATAACGACTTTATTTTCTCCGTCGTGTGCGAGGAGCTGGGGTTCGTCGGCGCCTCGGCGATCCTTCTCCTTTTCGCGATGCTCATCGTGCGCGGGTACTGGATCTCCCTGCAGAGCACCGACCGCTTCAGCTTCCTTACCGGCTGCGGCATCACAACGATGCTTGCGCTGCAAATCGTGCTGAATGTTGCGGTATGTACGAATCTCGTCCCCTGCACGGGCATCTCGCTGCCGTTTTTCAGCTACGGCGGTACGGCGCTGCTCATCCAGATGGGGGAAGCGGGGATACTGCTGAGCATATCGCGGGAGAACCCCTGCGCGGCCTACGCGCCGCGGGAACTCTGTAAAACCGTAAAAAATCAAAAAATCGAGGAATGACCTATGCGTTTTCTGTTTGCCTGCGGCGGCACCGCGGGCCATGTAAATCCCGCCGTCGGCGTGGCCGGGCGGATCCGCGAGCTTCTGCCGGAGAGCGAAATTTTGTTCATCGGCGCTCTCGGCAAAATGGAAATGGAGCTTGTCCCCCGCGAGGGGTACGAGATCCGCGGCGTGCCGGTGAGCAACCTGAGCCGGTCGCTCTCGGTGGAGGGCATCAGGCACAATATAAAATTTGTCTCCGATCTCATCAAGTCCGGCCCGGCGTGCCGGAAGATCATCGAGGAATTTCAGCCGGATGTCGTTATCGGCACCGGCGGGTACGTCTGCTACCCGGTGCTGCATGAGGCGGCAAAACTGGGCATCCCCACCGTCGTGCACGAGAGCAACGCCGAGCCCGGCCTTACGACACGCCAGCTGGAAAAGTGCGTGGATAAGATCATGGTCGGCTTTGCCGAGGCGCGGGAGAACTATAAACACCCCGAAAAGGTCGTCGTGACCGGCACGCCCGTGCGTCTCGGCTTCATGCGCTCGGATAAGAGCGCCGCGCGCCGTGCGCTCGGTATCGCGGAGGACGAACCGCTCGTCGTTTCCGTTTGGGGCAGTCTCGGCGCAACGGAAATGAACAAGACCGTCGCGCGCATGATCGCTCTCGCCATGGACGGCGCGGAGCGCCCCTTCCGGCTCGTCCACTCGGCGGGCAAGCGCGGCATAAAGAGCATGACGGAGTATATGAGCGACGAACTCGGCCTCTCCGGCTGGAAGGAAGCCGGGTTTAACGTGGTGGACTATATTTATGATATGCCTCTTCTCATGGCGGCGGCGGACATCGTCCTCTGCCGGAGCGGCGCGTCCACGCTTGCGGAGCTCACCGCCATCGGCAAACCGGCGATCCTCGTTCCCAGTCCGAACGTGGTGAATAACCATCAGGAGAAAAATGCCCGCGTGCTCGAGCGCGGCGGCGGCGCCGTCGTGCTGCTCGAGAGCGACGCCGGAGCCGACGTGATGCTCTCCACGATCAACGGGCTTTTGAGCGATAAGGAAAAGCTCGCCGAAATGGAAGAGCATATGCGCGATCTTGCCGTGGAGAACGCTACCGACGAGATCACGTCCATCGTCCTCTCTCTCGCCTCCGGGGAGTAATTTGGCAAACGGCGCTTTCTCTGCATAGTATGGCTTGAAAATGCTGTGCGGGGGAAGAACTATGAGTATATGGCATATAACCGGCGGATCGCCGCTTCGCGGACAGATCCGCGTACAGGGCTCAAAGAACGCGGTTTTGCCGGTGATTGCGGCGTCGCTTCTCTGCGGCGCGGATACGGAGCTGCTCAACTGCCCGAATCTGAGCGATGTTGACGCGGCGATGGACATTCTCCGCTATCTCGGCTGCACTGCGGCGCGCTGCGGCGACGCTCTCTGCATCGATACGACTGCGCCCGCGCGGTGCGATATTCCGCGCGAGCTGATGCACCGGATGCGCTCCTCCGTGATATTTCTCGGCCCGCTGCTCGCCCGCTTCGGCGAGGCGGAGGTATCGCTCCCCGGCGGCTGCGAGCTCGGCCCGCGGCCGATCGATCTCCATCTGCACGCCCTGCGGCTTCTGGGCGCGGAGATCGAGGAGGGAGAGGACAGCATCGTGTGCCGGGCTTCGCACCTTCGCGGCGCGGAGATATCGCTTGCGCTGCCGAGCGTCGGCGCAACGGAAAACGCCATGATCGCCGCCTGCGCGGCGGAGGGGGCGACCGTCATCTATAACGCCGCCCGCGAGCCGGAGATCGAAACGCTGCAAAGCTATCTTTGCGCGCTCGGCGCGGACGTATCCGGCGCAGGGTCGCCCGTCATCCGGATCACCGGCTTTTCCCCGCGCTCTCACGCGGGACTTCGCATCCCGCCCGACCGGATCGCCGCGGCAACATATCTCTGCTGCACGGCGTGCGCCGGCGGGGAGATCGAGCTTACCGCCGCCGCGCCCGGACAGATCGTCCCCGTGCTTGACGCGCTTCGCGCGATGGGCTGCGCCGTGAGCACGCACGGAGATCGCATACATATGACCGCCCACGGCCGCCCGGCCTCGCCCGGCGCGATCGTCACAAGGCCCTATCCCGGTTTCCCGACGGACGCAGCGCCGCTGCTGATGGCGGCGTCGCTCCGGTGCACAAGACCGGCGATGTTTATTGAGAACATTTTCTCCGGCCGCTACCGCCACGCCGAGGAGATGCGCGCTCTCGGCGCGCAGATTGTCCTGCGCGGGCCGATGGCGCTCGTGACCGGCGTGGAAACGCTGCATGGCGCTTCCATGAAAAGCCCCGACCTTCGCGGCGGAGCGGCGCTCGTGGCCGCGGCGCTCGGCGCGGAAGGGGAAAGCACCGTGACCGACGCCGGTCACATCCTGCGCGGCTACGAATCGCTGGACGAGACGCTGCGCTCGCTCGGAGCATCGGTCTGGCGCGAGAAAGCATAGAGCAACACCACACAAAAGGAGCAGAACATGGCATCGGAAATGGAATTCAGTCAGCACAATAAAGTAAAGCGCCGCAGCCCGTGGCATGGGCCGATGGTCCTCGTTTTGCTTTTCTTTGTCGTTATTCTGGTTATGAGTCTGGCGTTCCGCGTCTCAAAGATCGAGGTCATCAATGCCTCGGAGTATACCGATGAGGAGATCATCAGCGCCTCCGGCGTTGAGCGCGGCGCGAACCTCTTTTTTGTGGACCGCTTCAAGGCGGCGAGCATGATCTTCTCCGACCTGCCGTATATGGACACCGTGAGCATCACGCGGCAGCTCCCGAACAAGATCGTCATTCAGGCGGAGGGCTCGGCGCCCGCGGCGTATATGGTCATTGACGAGGAGTACTGGCTGCTCGACCGCAGCGGAAAAATGCTCGGCACGACCGATTCCCTCACGGCGGGGAATTATCCGGAGATCCGCTCGCTCGAACCGATGACGGTGCTCGAGGGGGAGGATATGCTTGTGGAAGGAACCAATGCCGAACGCCTTGCCGTGCTGCAGACGATCCTCCCGGCGCTCCGCGCGGAGGACGTTTCCTCGCTCGTGGAATGGATCGATCTCCGCGATCCCGCAAACCCCTCGCTGCGCTACGACGGCCGTCTCACGGTCTATCTCGGCGCGGAGGGAGAGATGCTCTACCGCATCGCCATGCTCAAAAACGTCGTTTCCCAGCTCGCCGCGGAGGACACCGGAACGCTCTATTATACGAACGGCAGCGCCTGGACTTTCAGCCCGGATTGAGCAGAATGGCGGTTTTCTTTTCAAATTTGTTACAAAAACCAGCCGCAGGTCAACATAATGCTGTTGACCTGCGGTTAAAAACGTTATAAAATGACAAGAGTATGAGTATAAACCCCAAATAGGAACCGGGAGGGTATATAGAATGGCAATCACCAAAGACGCGGAGAACGTTGTCACCATCAAAGTCATCGGCATCGGCGGCGCCGGCAACAATGTTGTCAACCGCATGGCGGCCGGCGATACGAAGGGCGTGGAGTTCATCGCGGTCAATACAGATAAACAGGCTCTCGCTGTTTCCGGCGCGAAGCAGACCATCCAGATCGGCGAAAAGCTGACGCACGGCCAGGGCGCGGGCTCCGATCCCGACATCGGCAAGCGCGCCGCCGAGGAGAGCCGCAACGCCATCGCCGAGGCGCTCGAGGGTACCGATATGGTATTCCTCACCGCCGGTATGGGCGGCGGCACCGGCACGGGCGCGGCTCCGGTCGTGGCTGAGGCCGCGAAGGATGCCGGCATCCTCACCGTCGGCGTTGTGACGCGTCCGTTCTCCTGGGAGGGCCGCCGCCGCGCGCTGCAGGCGCAGCAGGGCGTCAGCGAGCTGATGGGCCGCGTGGACAGCCTCCTCATCATCCCGAACGACCGTCTGAAATACGCCAGCCCCGAGAAGGTCACGCTGGCCAACGCTTTCGAGATCGCGGACGACGTGCTCATCAAGGCCGTGAGCAGCATTTCCGAGCTCATCAAGAACACCGGCTTCATCAACCTCGACTTTGCCGACGTGACCGCCGTTATGAAGGGCGCTGGTCTCGCGCACATGGGCGTGGGCCGTGCCGCCGGCAAGAACAAGGCGGAGGATGCCGCGAAGATGGCCGTTTCCAGCCCGCTGATGGAGACCTCTATCGACGGCGCGCGCGGCGTGCTCATCAACATCACCGGCTCCAAGGAAATGGGACTCGACGATGTCGAGGCGGCCGCCATGCTCGTGCAGGGCGCGGCGCATCCTGAAGCCAACATCATCTTCGGCGCGAGCTTTGACGATTCTCTCGATGACGAGATCGTCGTTACCGTCATCGCCACCGGCTTTGACGAGAAAAAGCCCGAGACCGTCAAGATCGAAGAGCCGCGCGACGCGAACCTCTTCACCGACGCGCGCGAGCGCGCCGAGAGCCAGAAGGAGCCCGCGGCGGTCCCCGCCCCCGAAGAGGACGGCGAGGATCCGTTCGACACGATCTTCAAGATCTTCAACAAGTAATTTCATGCGAAACCAGGAGCCGCGGATATGTCCGCGGCTCTTTTGTCATTCCTCCGGGAGCGCCGCGATATCCGAAACGGAGATTTCGTACGCCGTCCGGCGCACGGCCTGCCCGTCGAGATTCTTTATGTACTCGCGGCTCTGGATACGCCCAAGCAGATGTACGCGCGTACCGACATCCCAGAGCGCGGCCCGGCGCGCGTTCTGGCCCCAGACGATGCAGGGGAGATAGTCGCTTCGCCCGTAGAGCCGGTTGACCGCGAGCATCAGATCGCAGATCTCCCGTCCCATCGGCGTGGTGCGGCGGTTCGGGCTTTTGCAGAGCGTGCCTGTCAGCTCGACCTCGTTGACCCATACGGGCGTCTCCGGCGGAGACAGCTCACGGGCGAACACACTGATGACGAGCTTGCTGCCCTCGCCGCTGTGGTTGTTGAATGAGCGCACCTCGCCCGCAATGCGGATGAGCCCCGCGCGTGACGGCTTGAGCTCCGGCAGAAGCTCCTCACGGAGAAGAACGTTGATCGTGTCCACCGTTCCCGAGAGCCGCGCGACCTCCAGCGGAAACGTGTAGAACGGCTCGAGACGGCTGGCGTGGGAAAAAACCGGGGAAGAAAGCGGCGTGCCGCAGAGAATGACGCGATTGTGGGTTTGCATTTCATCCATTTGTAACACCTCGCCATAGCCTATTCACTCGCCGGGGACAAAATGCCTTGTTTCTTTGACGCGCGTGTGATATGATGCAGACATCAATAAGAAGGAAAGGCAGAACATCATGGATATAAAAGACATTCTTGCCCGCTGCGACCATACGCTCCTCCGCACCGACTGCACCGCCGCGGAGATCCGCGCTCTGTGCGATGACGCGATCCGTTTTGGCTGCGCCTCCGTGTGTATCCCGCCCGCGCATGTGGCGGGAGCCAAGCGGTATGTAAACGGACAGATGAAGATCTGCACCGTCATCGGCTTTCCGAACGGCTACAACACCACCGCCGCCAAGGTCTTTGAGACCGAGGACGCCGTGAAAAACGGCGCGGACGAGATCGATATGGTCATCAATCTCGGCATGGTGAAGGACAAGTGCTGGGATATGCTGCTTGATGAGATCGTCCGCATCAAGGCGGCGTGCGGCGGAAAGCTCCTCAAGGTCATCATCGAGTGCTGCCTGCTCACGGACGAGGAAAAGATCAAGCTCTGCGAGATCGTCTCGGCGAGCGGCGCGGAGTATATCAAGACCTCCACCGGCTTCTCGAAGGGCGGCGCGACGTTTGACGACGTGGCGCTCATGCGCGCGCACTGCGCTCCCACCGTCAAGGTCAAGGCCGCAGGCGGCATCTCGTCCGTCGAGGATGCCGAACACTTCATCGAGCTCGGCGCGGAGCGCCTCGGCACGAGCCGCATCGTGAAGATCGCCAAGCAGCTCGAAGCGGAAAAAACGGAATAAAAAGAAACGGGAAAGAAACGATTCTTTCCCGTTTCAGTCTGTCGGAAAAGTCCGGCTTCGGCTGGGCTTTTTCTACAGGCTGAGAATGCTTTGTGTATTCTCAAGGGCTTTGACGCGGTATGAGGGAATTTCCGCCCGGCAGAACCGCGCGTGCCTTTGTCGATCGATGCAAATCAGCGTAAATGTAAAAATTATAAGCCGACAGGCAAAGGAACAGAAGCCATAAAGCTGCGCCGATCCACGATATGATTTTTTTCATTGGAATCCCGCATCTTTCCTGTTCGTTCTTTATCTTGCCGCATATTCCTGCAGATAGCGGGCGCGTGCCGGGTGACGGAGCTTGCGAAGCGCTTTTGCCTCGATTTGGCGGATACGCTCACGCGTAACGAGAAACGATTCGCCGACTTCCTCCAGCGTCCGCTCGCGCCCGTCGAAAAGACCGAAACGCATGCAGATGACAGTGCGTTCCCGTTCCGTAAGTGTTGAGAGCGCTTTTCTCATATCTTCGCTCAATGCGTTCATGAGTGTCCTGGATTCGGGGGCGGCATCTTCGCTGACGGCGAGAAAATCGCCGACGGTGCTTTCACCGTCCTCACCGACAGGCGCATCGAGGGATACCGTGTCAGAGATCAGCTGCGAAAGCGAACGAATGCGTTCGGTATCGCAGCCGATGTTAGCGGCAAGCTCCTCAACGGTCGGCTCACGTCCAAGTTCAAGCGTGAGCCGCTGGAGTGCCGCGCGATATCGGTTCAGCGTTTCATGCATATGTACCGGAAGCCGGATTGTACGGCTCTGGTCAGCGATCGCTCGCGTGATGGATTGGCGTATCCACCACGTTGCATAAGTCGAAAATTTGAAGCCGAGATGTGGATCAAACTTCTGCACGGCCCGCATCAAACCGAGATTCCCCTCCTGGATAAGATCAGAGAGTGGGAGACCGCGATTTACATAGCGCTTGGCGATCGAGACGGACAGCCGCAGATTTGCCTCGATCATCCTGTTCCGCGCCGCCTCGCTGCCCGCGGCGGCGGCCGCAGCAAGCTCGACTTCTTCCTCCGCTGTCAGCAGCGCATGCCTTCCGCTCTCCCGCAGGTAAAGCCCGAGAGAGTCTGTAATGTCACCCGTTTCCGCGGAGTTTTCTGCATCAGCTAACGCTTCTTCGCTGATCTCTTCCACGGCCCGAAGCTCGTCTGCGCTCGGCGCTGCGAGACCATCGGTTCCCGTTTCTGTTATTTGCTCCTCCATATTGCGTCCTCCGATCGTTTTTTTCAGGGCCCTCTATTTTTATTATATCATTTTGCGTATGGCGTTATGTAAACCAACGAGCGTTTACGACAAAATTTACAGTTTCTTAACTTTTTGAGATCGCCCGGATTTTGAAAAGCAGGGGAAAAAAACAGGGGGAAAAGAGAGGATTTTCTTTTCGCTTTCTCTTGACATTTCTGTTTCCGGCAGCTATAATATCCCTGCTTAAAAGAAAGCAGATCGTTTCCGGTCTCACCCGGCCGCTCAGAGCGCGCCGCGGTCAACATTTTTCGGCTCTGTCTTATATGGGGGCCGGAGTGTGTGCGGATGCGGTTTGCGTATCCGCTTTTTTGCATGCATGGAAAGGCGCGAGAGCGCCGGCGACTTATTTGGAGGTGTTTAACGATCGCTACCCAGAATCATTTGCTCAACGAAGAGATCCGCGAACCGGAAGTTCGCCTGATCAGTGAAGAAGGTGAGCAGCTCGGCGTTATGTCCGGCGAGCAGGCGCTCCGCATCGCTGAAGAGCGGGAGATGGACCTTGTTCTGATCTCTCCGCAGGCAAAGCCGCCCGTGTGCAAGATCATGGACTACGGCAAATTCCGCTTTGAGCAGACCAAAAAGGAAAAGGAAGCCCGCAAGAATCAGCGCATCATTGAAATCAAGGAGATCCGCATGTCCCCGGGCATCGGCGAGAACGATTTCAATACCAAGCTGAAAAACGGACAGAAATTCCTCCTGGACGGCGACCGGCTGAAGGTCACGGTGCGTTTCCGCGGCCGTGAAATGGCGCACACCAACATTGGCGAGCAGCTTCTCACGAACTTTGCCGCCCAGTGTGCCGAGATCGCCACCATGGACAAAAACCCCAAAATGGAGGGACGGAATATGTTCATGTTCCTTTCCCCCAAGGCCCCCGACAAACAAGCAAACAAAAAGTAAAGGAGATATTCCGAGATGCCGAAACTGAAATCGCACAGCGGCGCGAAGAAGAGATTCAATCTCACCAAGACCGGCAAGGTCAAGCGCGCCCACGCTTTTAAGAGCCACATTCTCAACAAGAAGAGCACCAAGCGCAAGAGAGGCCTCCGTCAGGGCGCCTACGCGGACGCCACCACCGCGCCCACGATCAAGCAGATGATTCCGTACAAATAAGGAGGACTGAAAGATGGCCAGAGTCAAAGGCGCGATGATGACGCGCAAGAGAAGAAATAAAAAGCTGGGTCTTGCCAAGGGTTATTGGGGAAACAAGTCCCGTCACTATAAGATGGCTAACCAGCAGCTGATGAAGTCCGGCCGTTACGCTTACGTCGGCCGCAAGCTCAAGAAGCGCGACTTCCGCCAGCTGTGGATCACCCGTATCAGCGCCGGCTGCAAGATGAACGGCATGAACTACTCCACCTTCATGCACGGTCTGAAGAAGGCCGGTATCGATATGAACCGCAAGATGCTCTCCGAGCTCGCGATCCACGATGCCGCCGCTTTCACCGCTCTGTGCGAGAAGGCCAAGGCGAGCCTTTAATTTCACACAACGATAAAAACACGCTGCTTTTCAACGAAGCGGCGTGTTTTTTCGCTGTTGCTATTTCCCGGTTTCTGTGGGATAATAGAATAAATGAGGGAAATAAGGAGGAATCCGTCCATGGCATTCTGCACGAACTGCGGTGCAAAGCTCGCTGATGACGCGAAATTCTGCACCGAATGCGGTGCAAAGGTTGAACCCCTGCCGTCCGAACCGGTCACCGAACCGGTAACGACTCCGGCGTCCGCGAGCGACGCGGCACCGGCGAACGACTATACCCGGCCTGTGAGCGACTATACTTACACTCCGCCGTCGAACGGCTATACCTATACCCCAGCCGGGCAAAACACCGCCTCTTCCGGCTCATACTCGCCGGAAATACCACGCAATACCTATTCCTATGACCCCGCCGCGGCCAGCACCGGCGGCACGCAGCCGCCGCGCCCGCCGCACGATATTCCCGGCGGCAGCCAGCCGCAGAAGAGAAAGATGTCCTTCCTGCCGTTTTTGCTTATCGCCATTGGTGTTGCGGCGCTTGTGTTCCTGCTGATCAGCTTTTTTGGGAGTGACAGTGATGCGGACGATCCGACCTATGGCGTATATGTTGCTTCCTACGGAACCTTTGCGGGAAGCCGTATCGAGATCGAGGATATGTGGCCGAACGGATTTACCATCGAGCTGCTTTCCAAAAATAAATGCCGCGTGACAGTCAATGGCGAGACCGAAACTTGCCGGTATAAGCTGGAAAACAACGGAGAGATCGAGATTGATCTTCGGGGCGATGAAGACCTAGAGGGCCGGCTTGTGGATAACCGTCTTACGCTCGAAGACGTTATGGATTCCGGCGTCGATCTGGTGTTTTATAAAGAGGGGACGGTTGCCCCGGCGGTCGAAGTGCCTGCCGTGACGGAGGCTCCGGCAATTGATACACCGGTCGCTACCGCAGCGCCAATCGATTCGGACTATGCCTGGTGGGATGGCGACTGGTACGGCTGGTGGGTCATCTATGAAGGCGGCGGAGATTATGCCGATCTGGAGTCTTATTGCTACGATGCCTGCGCCACGATCTCCGTATATGGTGACACGGGCCTCGTGGATCTCTGGGACGAGGACTGCGCGGAAGGCATGAACATCGGCTATATCGATGTGGCCTTTGAGCCGGGTACGACGGACAAGGGCCGCATGGTCTCCGTAAGCGGGGATTTCTACGACGATGAGATCGCCGCGAGAGACTGGGTCGTTGACCCCGGCGACTCGATCGTCAGCCGGTTTGACTCCATGATCCTGATCGACGGCATGTACTATGAGGACGGCAACAGCTCGAACTGGATCCATTATTATGTGTTTCTTCGCCCGTGGGGCATGAGCTGGGAGGACGTGCGCAGCGACTCCTGCTACGATATGCCCTATGACAACATGTTGCCGCTCGGTTACGATAGCTGGTATGTGCCGCATATGAACGACGCCATGCCGTCGTATATCGATCTTGATCGCGGCGAAGCCGCCTGACAGAATAACACGCAAAGACGGAGCAGGGAAGACCTGCTCCGTCTTTTTTTACCGGTTGTCATCCGGCGCCGGACGGTGTAAAATGCCGGATATGGAAACAACGGAGAAAAAGAAAATAACGTTCCGGCCGCTCTGGCGGCTGTGTCCGGCGCGCCATGCGGTGCTGCTCATTTCGCTCGCGTGGCTCGCGGCGTACTTTCTGCTGCGCGAAAACAGGGCGGTGATGAACTTTCTTTGCAAAGCGCTCGTGCGCCCGTGGCACGCCTTTGCGGGAAGGCTCTTTTCCGCCGTGCCGTTTTCCGTAACGGAGTGGGTCATCCTCTTTCTTGCGGCGCTCGGCGTCGTGCTGCTCGTCCTTCTGATCGTGCAGCTCATCCGGCGGCGGTGGGTGAAGGCTTACCGCACGGGGATGACGATCCTTTCCGTCTCGGCGGCGCTGTTTGCGCTCTTCTGTCTCTGGTGGGGCGTGCTGTATTATTCCGACAGCTTCACCGAACAGGCGGGGCTGGAACGGCGCAATATCTCCGTGCAGGAGCTGGAGACCGTTACCCGATATTTCGCTGAACAGGCGAACGCGGCGGGCGAGCATGTAGAGCGCGGCGAAGACGGCGTGTTCCGTGCCGACAAGAGCGACATCTTCCGGCGCTCTGCGGATATCTACGGGGGCGCGGAGCAGATCTTCCCGTGCCTTGCTGCCCCGGCGGTGCGGGCAAAGCCCGTGCTGCTCTCGCGGCTTTTGAGCTATATCCGCTATACCGGCTTCTTTTTCCCCTATACGGCGGAGGCGAACCTCAACGCCGATTCGCCCGCGTGCCTGCTGCCGTCCACGATCGCGCACGAGCTGGCGCATCTGCGCGGCGTTGCGCGCGAGGACGAGGCAAACTTCTGCGCCGTCGTCGCGTGCATGGAAAGCGGCGATGAGGATTACCGCTATTCCGGCGCGCTGCTTGCCTATATCTATCTCGGAAACGCCCTCTACAGCGCCGACTACGACGCCTGGCGCGAGGTATATTCCACGCTCAGCGAGAACGTGCGCGCCGATCTGCGCGCGAACAATGACTACTGGGCGCAGTTTGAAACGCCCGCGGCGGACGTGTCCGAAAAGGTGTATGAATCGTTTCTGCAAACCTACGGCGACGACCGCGGCATGCAGAGCTACGGCGCGTGTGTCGATCTTCTGACGGTATATTACTTAGACACGGAATGAGGGGCTCCTTTGTGCAAAGGGAGCTGTCAGCGATGCTGACTGAGGGATTGCAAACTCCGAAACTTTGGGAAACTTATAGAAAAAGGCTTCTCCCCAATTGAGGGAGAAGCCTTTTATAGAGTCGCCTTATCAAATATCGAGCCTGCAAGAGCCATATAGAGTCGCCTTATCAAATATCGAGCCTGCAAGAGCCAGCGCACTTATGGCAATGATAACAGCTATGCCAGATCCGATCAGTCCAATCAGGCTGCAGACGAAGCCACCTGTCCGAATTCCCTCCGTGTTACCAGCTTTTTTTGCCTGACCAGCCAATACGAGACCGATTATGCCGAGTATAATGCCAACCAGAGCTCCAACCCCAAAAAACCAGCAGACGATTGCACAAATTCCTAAAACAAGCGAGGCTACGGCTTTGCCGTGCATGACAGAAGTTTCCATTGCGATTCTCTCCTCTGTTTATATTGTGTTTACATTATACAGTTGAGAACGGTAAAAAACAACTGTGCAATATATATATCACTTCTTGTGCAGGATGATGAAAATGCCCCTCCTACAAGGATGAAATTTACCTTGTCAAGAGAGGCCAAAATGGGTTTATTCCAGCGCCAGACCCCAGTAGATCGGCTCCGCGCCGTTGAGCCCCATGAGAAACGGTTCGTCGCCCGCGCGCGCGGGGAGCGCCTCACACACCCGTCCGCCGTCCACGGCGTAAATGTCGCCGTGCTCGCCGCAGAAAAACTCCCCGGTAACGGAGAAGAGCTTGAGAATCCCGTCGCTGTACTTTGCGTGGGGGATACCGTCAAGCCACATCTCGCGGCGTGCGCGGAATTCCTCCGCCGTGATCTTCCGGCGAACGGCCGGAAGCGGCACACTTGAGCGGTAGGATACCGTTCTGGCGCGCATCGTGAGCGCATACCAGCACCGAAGCGTCGCGCTCGCCGGGCAGAGATACGCCGGCTCGCCTCCGGAGGCGGCGAACACCACCGCGCGGCCATAGCCCCGGCCGCGATATTCCGGCTTTGTCGCTACGGCGAAGATGTACCGGACGGCGTCGAACGGCACGGCGTACGCCGCGGCGACGACGGTACCGTCTTCCTCGATCACGCTCGCCATGCCGGGCTGGTAGACATTCTGAAAGAACGCGTCGATATATTCGTCCGTATCGACGAACACCTCGTGCCAGAGCGCCTTGAGCGCATTCTCGTCGCCCTTGCGGGACGGACGCGGCGTCATGCTTCGTCCTCCTGCCAAAGAGCGGTGAATTTATCGATCATGAACATCGGATACCACTCCTCTTTCGCTTTTCGCAGACCGGGGATGCCCATATCTTCCTCGCGGTTGAGATACCGGATCTCCGGGAAATCCTTTTGCAGATGGCGGGCAAACTCCCGCGCGATCATCGGATACGCGCCGGGAAGATCGTCGAGCGCTTTTTCAAAATGGACGTCGATCGTGTCGCTGCCGAGCCGTTCCCCGGCGGTGAACGCTGCCGGTCTGCCGTCGGCATAGAGAATGCCGCCGGTCATGCCGAGCCCGTCCCAGTACTGGAACATCCGCTCAATCGCCTCGTTTTCCTCTGCATTGCCGCCGTTCTTCTCGGCGTCCCAGCTTTGGAGAAGACTGCGGCAGTCGTCAAATCCGGCGGGAGAAAGCGCTTCATAGCGCCAGTCGTGCGCTGTCTCAAAGCGGTTGCAGAAATTGCGCTTGCCGTGGAGCTTCTTTCCGGAGAGCGTGGCGAACGATTCAACGGAATAGATATAGTCCGCGTCGTCCCGGTCCTCAAAAAACCGGAACCGTCCCGGCAGAGCAGCCTCGAGCGCGGCGCGCTGCGGCGCGGTCACGCCTTCCAGATAGAGCGGCCGCCCCTGCTCCGCGGCACGCGCGCGGAGCGCGTCAATGGCGGGGACGAGATCGCCCCGGCCGGAGGGGTAGGCGTAGAAAGCGCCCTTGGAGCAAAGGTATTCAATGCCCAGCCGCTCGCCGAGAACGGCAACATTGCGGCGGCAGAGAATGTCCCAGAGAAATACGTTTCCGAAGCTGTCCGAGGAGCTTTTGGAGTTTTCCCGGGAAAGCGCTTCGTCAAAAAGAGGCTTGTGCTGCAGCCCAATGGGCTGAAATTCACTCATAAAAATGACCTTTCCGTTTGGTAGTTTGTTATTTATAGAGCCGCTCGCAGACGCGCTTTGCCTCGCTGCGCAGGGATCGCAGGTCGGCGAACGTCTCTGGGCGTTTGGTGATGTCGCGCAGAAGCGCGGACGGATGGTAGATCGCCATGGCGCGGGCGCTTTCAATGTCGAACCACTGCCCATGCTCGCGGGTGATGCGAAAGTCCGGCTTGATGACCGCCATCGCGGCAATGCGCCCGAGACAGACAATGAGCTTCGGACGGATCAGATCGCGCTGCGCGTCCAGCCAGTGACGGCACGCCGCCTGCTCTTCGTTGAGCGGGTCGCGGTTGTGCGGCGGACGGCATTTGACGATGTTCGCAATATATACGCGCGAACGGTCGAGATCGATCATTTCAAGCATATCGTCGAGCAGCTTACCGGCGGGGCCGACGAACGGCTCGCCCTGCAGATCCTCCTGCTCGCCCGGTCCTTCGCCGATGAACATCAGCTCACTCTCGGGATCGCCGACGCCGAAAACGACGTTGTGCCGCCCCTGTGAAAGCGGGCAGTCCCGGCAGGAGAGACATTCTCTTTGCAGTTTGTCCATCGCTTCCATGATCATCACACTCCATATAGAAACATGTTATCATGCTTCGATGGAAAAGGCAACGCCGGATTCGCTCTCACGGAGCTGACGGTACGTTTTTTGATCAGAACGACGGAAATGACCGCGGTGAGGATATCGGACAAATAACACCGTCCGGCCCAAACCAGACGGGGAGCAGCGAGCGGCAGCCGCCGAAAAAGCAGTGCGGCGGGACGGTAAAGCCCGTCCCGCCGCTTGCGTTTTGCTCGGGTGTGTTTAATTGATAAATGGGAATTTACGTGGCTTATACAAACGGGAGACTTCCCAGCACAATCTCAGTTTCAGCGTCCACAACACAACGGATATTCTCAAAAACAACAACAATATCGCTGCTGTCAATTAGTTCCTTCTTCATTTCATCTTCGCAATACACATATTTCATCCATTCCTCGCCAAGCAAAACAGCTTTTTTCATTTCACCTGTTTCATATCCCAGATTTTCTGAAAAAACTTTACAATTCTGGATGATGTTGTCATTCACCTCTGCCGGAATAGCATTTGGAAAATCATCCTGCATGGATGAAGTATACATTTCAGGTTCACTCACAGTTCTGTTGTTGCAGCCAACCAAACCCAACACACAAAAGAATGTTAAAGCAAATGCTATCAGCCTTCTCATATAATCGCGCTCCTTTCTTAGATTCCAATGTATTCATCAACTTTCAATTTAATTTTAGCACGGTTTTGTGAATATTTCTATCACTTTTGTACCTCGCAGACAAAAATTCTCATCCGTTCCGATTTCGCGGCGTTCACTGTCGGCTTTTGCGGGGCTCCGCGCCCCGACCCCCGATCTTAAACAAAGAACAGAATGCAGCCCTTACAGCGCGGGAAAACGTGTGAATATGGAGTATTTACCCCTGCCCCTAAAAGCGCCTCTTGACTAAGGGTTTTCGCCGAAATGCAAAGAGAGACGCCGTGAGGCGTCTCCCTTTGGGGATGCGGTTATATTAAGAGAGGCGGAAACATCACACTTTGAAGTCTACAGAGGTGGAACCCTTGTCTTCCTGCACGAACTCGTAGTCCTTGCCGGGCAGGATGGCGTTGAGCACGATACCGACGATGGAGGCGACGGCGAGACCGGAGAAGCTCACGATGCCGATCTGGATGGGGGCGGTGTAGGTGATGCCGATCGCGAGGACAAGGATGAGCGCGGCGATGATGATGTTGCGGGTGTTGGAGAAGTCCACGTTGTTTTCCACGACGTTGCGCACGCCGACCGCGGAGATCATGCCGTAGAGGACGAGGGACACGCCGCCGATCGTGGCGGTGGGCATTGCGGAGACGAGGGCGGCGAACTTCGGGCAGAAGGACACGACGACCGCAAATACCGCAGCGATGCGGATGACGGCGGGGTCGTATACACGGGTCAGGGCGAGAACGCCGGTGTTTTCGCCGTAGGTGGTGTTGGCGGGGGCGCCGAAAAGCGCGGCGAGAGAGGTCGCAAGACCGTCGCCGAGGAGCGTGCGGTGGAAGCCGGGGTCGACCATGTAGTTTTTCTCAACCGTAGAGGAGATGGCGCAGACATCGCCGATGTGCTCGACCATCGTGGCGAGAGAGAGCGGGACGATCGTGAAGATGGCGCTCACGAGAAGACCGGCGTTGAAGTCGGCGTTGCCGAAGAGGGAGAACACGGTGCGCTCGCCGTGAACGGGCAGGCCGATCCACGCAGCTTCGCTGACGGTCTCGACAACATGGGCGCGGGCGGCGGGGTCAACGATCAGCGCGAAGACATAGGAGCCGAGGACGCCGAGCAGGATGGGGATGATCTTGGTCATGCCCTTGCCCCACATATTGAAGCCGATGACGATCGCGATGGCGACGACGGCGACGAACCAGTTGGCGGAGCAGTTGGTGATCGCGGAGGAGGAGAGCGTCAGGCCGATGGCGATGATGATGGGGCCGGTGACGATCGGGGGGAAGAAGCGCATGACCTTCTTCACGCCGAAGGCCTTGAAGAGCGCGGAGAGGACGACGTACATGAGACCTGCCGCCGCGACGCCGACGCAGGCGTAAACGAGGAGCTCGGGTTCCTTGTTGGGGGCGATGGCCTGATAGCCGCCGATGAACGCGAACGAGGAGCCGAGGAACGCGGGGACTTTACCCTTGGTGAGCAGATGGAAGAGCAGCGTGCCGAGACCGGCGAAGAGCAGCGTGGTGGCAACGTCCAGACCGGTGAGCGCCGGGACAAGGACGGTCGCGCCGAACATGGCGAACATGTGCTGCAGTCCGAGCACCAGCATGCGCGGCGTGCCGAGGGCTCGCGCGTCGTAAATGGGTTCGGATCCGATTTGTTTCTTTGTCATAATCGTTCTCTCCTTTATAAATGTTTATTCTTTCTCATAAATGGAAACGCCCGTTTCGCCGTCGCACTCGGCGAGGCGCACCGCGACGATTTCGCGCAGGGAGGTGGGGATGTTCTTGCCGACAAAATCCGGCTTGATCGGAAACTCGGCGTGGCCGCGGTCGATGAGCGCAAAGAGCTGGATGCGCGCCGGACGGCCGAGGGAGATGAGCGCATCGATGGCTGCGCGGGCGGTGCGGGTCGTAAAAATAACGTCGTCACAGAGCACAACGGTCATCCCCTTTACATCAAAGGGAATGTGCGTGTCCGAAACGACGGGCGCATCGGCAACGAGCGTGAGATCGTCCCGATAAAGCGTGATATCCAGTTTTCCGACCGGGACGCGGACGCCCTCGATCTTTTCAATGTTTTTCGCCAGCCGCTCGGCGAGAGGGATGCCGCGGGTCTTGATGCCGATGAGACAGAGATTTTCGGTGCCGTGATTCTTCTCGATGATCTGGTGGGCGATACGCACAAGCGTCCGCTCCACGGCGGCTTCGTCCATGATCTGCGCTTTGAAGTTCATAGCGTTCCACATCCTTTCCGGCATTTTGGCAACAAAAAACCTTGACCGGCAAATCCGGACAAGGCGCAGCGACACGGCATAAAGATACCGCGATCCCATCTTACGACGCCTTGCCGGCAGCTCTGTACCGACTTAAAGAGGTCTTTTCTGGCGTGTATAGTATCATGCCCTGCTTCATCTGTCAACGGGGAAATGCACAAATAACCGGATCAAAGCGGGAATATTTTCTATCGAGCGCATCGGCTCGGACGGGGGAAAGGCCGTTTAGAGGCTTGCATTATCCGTTGAATGTATGATAATATACATCGGTGTATGATAATATACACAAGAAAGATTCTCTATTTTCAATTCCGAGGAAAGGACACGGACAACTTATGGGAGTTTATGTAGTCACCGGCGGCTCCGGCGGCATCGGCGGCAAGACGGTAGAAATTTTGCGCAGCCAGGGACATGAGACGATCAACGTCGATTTGAAAGGCGGAGATATCAACGCCAACATTGCCACCAAGGAGGGACGGCAGGATGTGATCGATAAGATCCACGAGCGGCACCCCGAGGGGATCGACGGCCTGATCTGCGTGGCCGGCGTCGCTGGTACCTGCGGCGATATGAAGCTGATGTTCTCGCTGAACTATTTCGGCGTCACCAGTCTGGCCTACGGTATCTATGACCTGCTCAAAAAGAAGGGCGGCAGCTGCGTGGTCATCGTATCGAACACCATCTCGCAGGGGGGCGTGCACATGGATCTCTGCGATATGCTCAACTATGCCTGCAACCAGGACCGGAACGAGGCCCGCATTCTCTCCATTCTGGAGCAGTATGACGGCTCCAATATGACCATGGCGCAGGGTCTGTACGCCACGACCAAATACGCGCTGGCCCGCTGGGTACGGCGCATCTCCGCCAGCTGGGGCGCCAACGGCGTGCGCATCAACGCGGTGGCTCCCGGCAACGTCCGGACGCCTCTCACCGCCGCCATGGGCGACCGCGCTACGGCGGCGCTGGCGGGACTTCCGATTCCCATCAACTATCAGACCGGCGACCAGCTGCTCGACCCCGTGGACATCGCCAATGTGCTGGTGTTTCTGGTGTCCCCGGCGGCCCACGGCGTCAACGGCAACATCATGTTTGTAGACGGCGGCACCGACGCTCTGCTCAACAGCGAAAAAGTTTACTAAGGAGGCGGAAACCATGACTTTGATTCGACAGTATGTGGACGCTCTGCTCGACCAGGACGCGCTGGCTTTGAGCAAACTTTTTTCTCCCACGGCCATTTTCGTTGACCACTGCCCCCGCGATGCGGGCAAGCCGCTGGTCAGCACCTACGGCCCTGAGGCCATCGATATGTTCTACCACAACCGCTTCCTGTTCCGCCACTTCCGTATCACCGATGCCCGTATCGTCAGCGACACGCAGGCCTACTACTATGCCGTCTATGACGGCTATCATGTCCGCGCTCTGGCCACCATCACGGAATTCAGCTCCGACGGCCTGATCGAGCGGCTGGTCGTAAGACCGGCATAAGATCCCGGCGGGCCATTCTGTAAATCGAATAAGACAAGTTCGCGGCGGCGTCTCTTTTGAGACGCCGCCGTTTATCCGCAAAAAACGCGTTTTTGGGCTTGCATGTATATATGTGTATATTATAATGGGTTTATACGTTTTCCCGAAAAAAAGATATAGGGAGGGTAAATCTATGGTAGCGGTTATTATTATTGCAGTGATCGTAGTGCCCGTAGTGGCGTATTACATCGGAAAGGAATTTGAGTATATCGCGAACGAAAAGGGGTATACAAGCAAGAAGTATTTCTGGTGGACGTTCCTGTTTGGCGCGGTCGGTATCTCAATGGTCATCGCGCTGCCTGATCGGCGCGGCGGAACGGGCGCGGCGTCTAGCGGTCTGCCGATGAGCGACGACGAGATCCCGGAGATTTGAGGTGCGGACATGAGTGAGAGATATACGCGCCTCTTCGCACTGGAAGAAAATCTGTATTCCGAAGGTTCCTAAATCGTCATTTCCGCGGGTGCATTGCTCAAAGATAACCGAAAGTGAGCCTGAGTGAGGAGTGACTCCTTCCGTCTCGGCTGACGCCGAGCCACTCCCTCAAAGAGGGAGGCAGTTAAAAAGAAAACGCAGCAGCTCCATATCACGGAGCTGCTGCGTTTGCGTATTTTAGTCTTTCTTGAAGGAATCCTTGAGCGCGACGGCGCGGTTGAATACGAGATGGCCGGGGGCGCTGTCCTTGTTGTCGGGGGCAAAGTAGCCCAGCCGCAGGAACTGGAAGCGGTCGGCGGCGGCGCAGTCCTCGAGCGACTTTTCCACCTTGCAGCCGGTGAGAACTTCGAGCGAGTTGGGGTTCAGGCAGTCGATGAAGTCCTTGCCGGGGGCGTCCGGTTCGGGATCGGAGAAGAGCATATCGTAGAGCCGGACCTCGGCGTCGGCGCAGTTGTTCGCGTCCACCCAGTGGATCGTGCCGCGCACCTTGCGCCCGTCGGGCGTGTTGCCGCCGCATGTCTCGGGGTCGTATTCGCAGAGGATCTCCGTCACGTTGCCATCCGCGTCCTTCACGCAGCCGGTGCAGCGGACGATGTACGCGCCCTTGAGACGCACCTCGTTGCCCGGATAGAGGCGGTTATACTTCTTGACCGGCTCTTCCATGAAATCGTCCTGCTCGACCCAGAGCGTGCGGGAGAACGAGACCGGGCGCGTGCCGGCGTTTTCGGCGACGGGGTTGTTTTCGACATCGAAAAGCTCGGTCTGCCCCTCGGGATAGTTCGTGATCGTGAGCTTCACGGGACGGAGCACCGCCATAACGCGCTTGGCGTTCGCGTTTAAGTCGTCGCGCAGGCAGCTTTCGAGCAGCGAGTAGTCCACCGTGGACGTGACCTTGGAAACGCCGATGCGGTCGGTAAAATCGCGGATGGAGTGCGGCGTATAGCCGCGGCGGCGCAGGCCGCAGAGCGTCGGCATCCGGGGATCGTCCCAGCCGGACACGCGGCCCTCTTCCACAAGGCGGCGCAGCTTGCGCTTGCTCATCACGGTATAGTTGATGCCGAGACGGGCAAACTCGATCTGGCGCGGCTTGGACGGCACGTCGCAGTTCTCGATGACCCAGTTGTAGAGCGGGCGGTGATCCTCGTATTCGAGCGAGCAGAGCGAGTGCGTGATGCCCTCAAGCGCGTCCTGAATGGGGTGGGCGAGATCGTACATCGGGAAGATGCACCACTTCGTGCCCTGTCGGTGGTGCTCAATGTAGCGGATGCGGTAGAGCACCGGGTCGCGCATGTTGAAGTTGCCGCTTGCGAGATCGATCTTCGCGCGCAGCGTATACTTGCCTTCGGGGAACTCCCCGGCGCGCATCCGCGCGAAAAGATCGAGCGATTCTTCGATCGGGCGGTCGCGGTAAGGGCTGACGGCGGGGTGCGTCGTGTCGCCGCGGTAAGCGGAAAACTCCTCGGGCGTCAGCTCGCAGACGTAGGCGAGTCCCTTTTTGATGAGGCCGACGGCGAGCTCGTAGGTCTTTTCAAAGTAGTCCGAGCCGTAGAAAAAGCGGTCGCCCCAGTCAAAGCCGAGCCAGCGGATATCCTCCTGAATGGCATCGACGAACTCGGTGTCCTCCTTGGCGGGGTTGGTGTCGTCCATGCGCAGATTGCAGAGACCGCCGAACTTTTCCGCCGTGCCGAAGTCGATGCACAGCGCCTTGCAGTGGCCGATGTGCAGATAGCCGTTCGGCTCGGGCGGGAAACGGGTGTGCACCGTTTTTCCGGCAAACCGTCCGCCGGGGGCAATGTCCTCGGCGACAAAATCATGAATAAAATTGCTGGATTCTCTGATCTCTTCCATATTGACTCTCTCCATTTTATGAAAGCTGAATGAATGAAAATTATTATACACGTCAACGCTTGAAATTACAACAGAATTATTGGATAATAGAAGCGCTATGAATCTTTCCGCCCTATGGCGGAACAAACGACAGGAGTATGCCATATGAAATATGATGCCGTGATCCTCGGCGGCGGCCCGGCGGCTGTCTCCGCGGCGCTCACGCTGCGCGCGCGAGGGAAGACCGCCGCGATCCTCTCCGGCGGGATCGACGATATCCCGCTCTCCCGCGCAAGCAGGATTACCAATTACCCCGGCTGTCCGGATGTCTCCGGCCGCGCGCTGCTCGAAGCGATGGAACATCAGACGCTCGACGCGGGCGTGGAAATCCTTCACGGCCGTGCCACGTCGATCGCCCCCCTCGGCGACGGCTTCGGCGTGATCTACGGCGCGGACTTCTGCGAGGCGGAAACACTCATCCTCTGCACCGGTGTTGCCGCCGGAAAAGTTTTCCCCGGCGAACGGGAGTTCCTCGGCCGCGGCGTGAGCTACTGCGTCACCTGCGACGGAATGCTCTATCGCGGAAAAAAGGTCTGCGTCGTGGGCTTTACGTCCGATACGAGAGAGGAAGCGGAGCTTCTGCGCACGATGGGCTGCGAAGTTGTAATGTTCACGAGCCGCACGGCGAAGTACGCCGTGCTCGGGCAGGAGCGCGTCACGGCGCTTTCCGTGAACGGCGAAGAGCATCCGTGCGAGGCGGTGTTCATCCTCCGCCCGGCCGCGGCGCCCGATACGCTGCTCGCGGGTCTTGCCATGGACGACGTGCATGTCGCCGTGGATAAGGCGACGATGAAAACCTCCTTTGCCGGCGTTTTCGCCGCCGGGGACTGCACCGGCAAGCCCTACCAGATCGCCAAGGCCGTCGGCGACGGGAACATCGCCGCGCTCAGCGCCGCGCAGTATATCGAAGAAAGGAGCCGGGAGAAAAAGGCATGAACGAGAGCGAGATCAAATATCTGGAGCTTCTTTCCAAGAGCTTTCCGAGCATCCCCGCTACGGCGGCGGAGATCGTGCGGCTGCAGGCCATTCTGGAGCTGCCGAAAACGACCGAGCACTTTATGAGCGACATCCACGGCGAGTATACATACTTCTCCCATATCCTCAAAAACGCCTCCGGCGCGATCCACGACAAGATCAACGACAGCTTCGGTGATCTTCTTGGCGAGGAGGAAAAAAATTCGCTCGCCCGGCTGCTCTATTACCCTGAGCGGGAGCTTGCCGCCGCAGCGCACTCCGATTCCTGGTACCGCGTGACGATCCACCGTCTTGTGGCCGTCTGCCGGCAGGCGACGGACAAATATACCCGCGTCAAGGTGCGCGCCCGTCTGCCGAAGGAATATGCCTATATTATCGAGGAGCTCATTGACTCCGACGAGCACGATCCCAACAAGCGCAGATATTTTGAAAGCATCATCAACAGCGTGATCGAGACCGGTATCGCCGACCGGTTCATCGTGGCGCTCGCGAATCTCATCTCCCGCCTGACGGTAAACCAGCTCCACATCGTCGGCGACGTTTTTGACCGCGGTCCCGCCGCGCAGATGGTCATGGACGATCTCATGGACATGCACGGCGTGGACTTCGTCTGGGGCAACCATGACATTCTCTGGATGGGCGCGGCCATGGGCAACCCCGCGTGCATTGCGAACGCCCTGCGAAATTCGCTCAAGTACGGCAACTTTGATATGCTCGAGGACGGCTACGGCCTGAACGTCCGTCCGCTCGCGCTCTTCGCCATGGAGCAGTACGGCGACGATCCCTGCACGAACTTCCTCCCGACGCACGTGACCGACTGCGTGGCGGAAAACAGCGACGTTACCGCCAAGCTCCTCAAGGCCATCACGGTCATCCAGTTCAAGCTGGAGGGCCAGCTCATCCTGCGCCACCCGGAATATAGAATGGACGGACGGCTCCTCCTCGGAGAGCTCGTCCGCTCCGAAGGGACGGTCACGCTCGGCGGCAAGATATACCGCACGAACGACATTTCGCTCCCCACGGTCGATCCCGCGGATCCCTATCGCCTCTCCGAGCGCGAGCAGCAGCTCGTCGATCAGCTCGTTTTGTCCTTTCTGCGCAGCGAGAAGCTGCAGACCCATATCCGGTATCTGCTGGAAAAGGGCGCGATGTACCGCGTGTGCAACGGCAACCTTCTCTACCACGGCTGTATCCCCATGGAGCCGGACGGCAGCTTTACGCGCGTGACGATGGGTGACAAAACATATTTTGGAAAGTCGCTCATGGATGCCTGCGACCGGCTGTGCCGCACGGCGATGTACGACCGCCGTATGGAGAACACCGATCTTCTCTGGTATCTCTGGTGCGGGCCGTATTCTCCGCTCAACGGCAAGGACAAGATCGCAACGTTCGAGCGCACGTTCCTCGACGATCCGGAGGCCCGAACGGAGCAGAAAAATCCGTACTACGATCTCTGGAACAGTGAGGAGACGGCGCGCACGATCCTTGCCGAGTTCGGCGTGAATTTTGAACGCGGCCACATCATCAACGGCCACGTCCCCGTGCGCAAAACGAAGGGCGATACGCCCATCAAGGCCAACGGCAAGTTCATCAACATCGACGGCGGTCTCTCGAAGGCGTACCAGCCCGTGACGGGCATCTGCGGCTATACGCTGGTGTATTCCTCGCACGAGCTGTATCTCGCCGAGCACCAGCCCTTCGACCCGGACACCGCCGCGCGCGAAAGCGCGGACGTGCTCTCCCGGACGATCATGATCGAGCAGTATCCCGACCGGCTTCGCGTGCGCGATACCGACGGCGGCGCGGATGTGGAGCGGCGCATCGCCGATCTCAAAAAGCTGCTCGCGGCCTACCGCAGCGGCCTTGTGCGCACGCCGAGCCGCATGGAGTAAGGCTTGACAAATAAAACAAATAACGGTATATTGATTTGGTAAAAAGCGCAGAAGGGGAGGAGTAGGCTCCCGGCGGAACGCAGAGAGAGGGCGGTTGGTGCAAGCCCTTGGGAAGCCGCAGCCGAAGGTCGCCCCGGAGCAGCCGTTTTGAACAAAGTAGAAACGGACGGGTTCTCCCGTTACAGAGAATACGAGTGCCGCTTTCAGTAAAGCGGAAATCGGGTGGTACCGCGTAAGTTTTTGCGCCCCGGAGGTTAACTCCGGGGCGTTTTTGTTTGGAGGAATAAGAATGAAAGAACTGCCGAAGATTTATGATCCCAAGCAGGTGGAAAGCAAGATCTACCGCTACTGGACGGACGGCGGCTGGTTCCACGCTGAGCGTGACCCGGACAAGAGGCCGTTCACCATCGTGATCCCGCCCCCGAACGTCACCGGCCAGCTCCATCTCGGCCACGCGCTCGACGAGACGATCCAGGACGTGCTCATCCGCTGGAAGCGCATGAGCGGGTACTGCGCGCTGTGGCTGCCGGGCGTTGACCACGCCGGCATCGCCACGCAGACCAAGGTGGAGGCCGAGCTCCGCAAGGAGGGCCTCACGCGCTTCGATCTCGGCCGCGAAAAGTTCCTGGACCGTGTGTGGGACTGGAAGCAACACTACGGCGACCGCATCGTGGAGCAGCTCAAAACGCTCGGCTCTTCGTGCGACTGGGAGCGCCAGCGCTTCACGATGGACGAGCAGTGCGCCAAGGCCGTGCGCGAGGCGTTCTGCAGCCTGTACGAAAAGGGATATATCTACCGCGGCAAGCGTATCATCAACTGGTGTCCGCACTGCAAGACCGCCCTTTCCGACGTTGAGGTCGAATACGTGGAGAAGAACGGCTTCTTCTGGCATATCCGCTATCCGCTGACGGACGGTTCCGGCAGCGTGGAGGTCGCCACGACCCGTCCCGAGACGATGCTCGGCGACGCCGCCGTTGCGGTGAACCCCGAGGACCCGCGCTATAAGGACATGATCGGCAAAACGCTCACGCTCCCGCTCGTCGGGCGCGAGATCCCCATCGTCGGCGATGAGCACGCCGATATGGAGTTCGGCACCGGCTGCGTGAAGATCACGCCCTGCCACGACCCCAACGACTTTGAGGTCGGCCTGCGCCACGATCTGCCGCAGTACCTGATGCTCGACGGCGACGGCAAGATCACCGGCGGCTACAAGTGGGACGGCATGGACCGCTACGAGGCCCGCAAGGCCATCGTGCAGGAGCTTGAGGAGCAGGGCTATCTCGTGTCCATCGAGCCGTGCGTCCACAATGTCGGCACGTGCTCCCGCTGCCATAACGATGTGGAGCCGCTTGCGAGCGACCAGTGGTTCGTGAAGATGCAGCCTCTGGCGAAGGAAGCCATCCGCGTTGTGGAAGACGGCGAGATCAAGTTCGTGCCGGACCGCTTCGCCAAAACGTATCTCAACTGGATGAACAGCGTGCGCGACTGGTGCATCTCCCGCCAGCTCTGGTGGGGCCATCAGATCCCCGTGTGGTACTGCGGCGACTGCGGCCATATGACCGTCTCCCGCACCGACGCCTGCGAGTGCGAGGCGTGCCGCTCCAGGAACATCCGCCGCGAGAGCGACGTGCTCGACACCTGGTTCTCCAGCGCGCTCTGGCCGTTCTCCACGCTCGGCTGGCCGGACAAGACGGCAGATCTGGATTACTTCTACCCGACGGACGTGCTCGTCACAGGCTACGACATCATCTTCTTCTGGGTCGCGCGCATGATCTTCTCCGGCTGCGAGCATATGAAGAAGATCCCGTTCCACACGGTGCTCATCCATGGCCTGATCCGCGACCCACAGGGCAAGAAAATGTCCAAGTCCGCCGGTAACGGCGTCGATCCCATCGAGGTCATCAACACCTACGGCACGGACGCGCTCCGCTTCAACATCATCACCGGCAACTCGCCCGGAAACGACATGCGCTTCTTCCCGGAGCGCTGCGAGGCGATGCGCAACTTTGCCAACAAGCTCTGGAACGCTTCCCGCTTCGTGATGATGAATCTCACGATCGACAAAAACGAGCTGCCCGAAACGCTTGAGCTGGAGGATAAATGGATCCTCTCCCGGTTCAACGAGCTGGCCCGCGAGGTCGGCGAGAATCTCGACAAATACGAGCTCGGCATCGCCGCACAGAAGATCTATGACTTCATCTGGGACAGCTTCTGCGACTGGTACATCGAACTCACCAAGGCCCGTCTGACGGGCGAGGACGAGGCCGCCCGCGTGCAGGCGCAGAAGGTGCTGCTGTATGTGCTCACCGAAACGCTCAAGCTGCTCCATCCGTTCATGCCGTTCATCACCGAGGAGATCTATCAGGCGCTGCCGCACGAGGGCGACGCGCTCATGGTGCAGCCGTACCCCGTTTACCGCGAGGATATGGCTTTCCCGGCGGAGAGCGCGCGCTTTGAAAAGGTCATGGAGGCCATCCGCGCCATCCGCAGTCGCCGCAGCGAGATGAATGTCCCGCCGTCCAAGCGCCCGCACCTCTATATTGTCACCGAGGAACGCGAAGCCTTTGAGAATGGCCGCGATTATCTCTGCCGTCTGGCGTATGCCGGCGAAGTGATCGTTTCGGACGATGTCCCCGCCGACGCCGACAAAATGGTAAGCATCGTGACAAAGGATGCGCGCTGCTTCCTGCCGATGAGCGAGCTTGTCGATCTCGACAAGGAGCGCGAGCGGCTGGAAAAGGAGCTGGCAAAGAACCGCGGCTTCCTCGAAAACCAGCGCCGCAAGCTCTCGAACGAGAGCTTCGTCTCCCGCGCTCCCGCCAACGTCGTCGCCACGGAGCGCGAGCGTGCCGAAAAGCTCGAAGCGCTCATTGCCAATCTCGAGGAATCGCTCCGTCAGCTCGGCTGATGCGCATATAATTAGATTGACAAAGGTGTCCCGAAACGCTACAATGACGCTTCGGGACATTTTTTAAGGGTTCCGAAAACTTTTTGCGGCTTTTGCACGTCTAATAAACAGAACAGAAAACCGGAACTATTCGACCTGCGCCGCAAGGCGCGGGGAAGGAGACTTCATTATGCGTAAACTTATTTCAAAGCGACTCTTTGCCGTTTTGATGGCGGCGCTTTTGTTCGCCGCGCTCGGCACGACGGCATTGGCGGATGACGCCCCTGTTATCAATACCGACGTACCCGCGGCGCTCACCGTGATCGAAGGGCAGACGCTCACGCTCACCGTAGAGGCGACGGGCGGGGAGCTGTCCTACCAGTGGTACCGCGTCCACCCGGAGGGCGATACGCCCGTGGAGGGACAGACCTCGAATACTTACCAGATCGCTTCCGTGGACGCCTCGATCAACGGCGCGGCGTTTTACTGCTTTGTGCAGAACGTAGCGGGAAATACCCAGTCCTCCGTCTGCACCGTGACGGTGCTCTCCAAGCCCGTTCTCACGCAGGATGTGAGTACCACCAGCCAGACGCTGACCGAGGGCGACACCATCGCGCTCACCGCCGGAGCGACCGGCGCGGCGGGTATACAGTGGTACTATAAGAAGGGCGACGAAGCCCCCAAGCCCGTTGACGGCGCGACGACGGCCTCTCTCTCCGTCGCGGCCACGATGGAGTATAACGGCGCGGATATCTACTGCCAGTTCGTAAACGATGCCGGCGCCGTTACAACCTCCTTCTGCCGCATCACCGTGAATGCCAAGCCCGCAGCGCCCGTAACGACGAAAAATCCGACCGGCGAGACCGTCACCGAGGGCGGCCGCGCGATCTTCATCGCCCGCGCCGACGGCGCGACGAGCTACCTCTGGCGCATCATCAGCGCCGACGGCACGCAGGTCTATGACTATACCGCCGCGCGTACCGCGTTCCCGACGCTGAGCATCTCCGGCGGCGACAGCGAAACGCTCACGCTCACCAACATCCCCTATGATATGAACGGCTGGAAGGTCGCTTGCCTCTTCAAGAGCGAGGGCGGCGAGACGCTCTCCGGCACGGCGAGCGTCACCGTGACAAAAAAGGCGGCATCGCTCAGCATCATTACGCAGCCTGTCGGCGGCACGATGGCCGTGGATGAGAACCCGAACTTCATTCTCTCCATTCAGGTAACATCCAGCGACGGCGGCACGATCACCTACCAGTGGTACAGCGCCGCGACGAACAGCACCGCCGCTATGAAGGCCATCCCCGGCGCGACGAATTCCAGCTATAAGCCCGAACAGACCGAGGGAACGACGTATTACCGTGTAAGCGTTCAGCTCACCGGCAACGGTACGACCTCCGATCCCTATTACTCCAACACCGTTCCTGTGACGTTCACCGCCACCAAGACGCACACGCACAGCTTCTCGAGCGTCTGGGAGCATAACGATATCTCCCACTGGCACCAGTGCACCTGCGGCGAGCACGGCGACGAAGCGTTCCATACCTACACCTGGACCGTACTGAAAGCCCCCACCGCGACCGAGGACGGCGAGCAGAAGGGCGTCTGCTCCGTCTGCGGCTATGAAACCATCCAGCCCATCCCCGCCGGTACGGACACCGGGGAGGAAGAGACGCCGGCAAAGCCCGCCAAAAAGACGAATACGGTGCTTCTCGTCATCATCGGCGTGCTGGCCGTGGCGGTGATCGCCGTGGCGGTCATCCTCGTCCGCAAGGTGCTTCTTCAGAAGGACGAAGAGGACAGCGGAGACGATGACGATGGGAACGAATAAATCCTATAATTCCTAAGGCACAAAGGATAGCTTTTCGTGAATCGTTTGTACGGCGTGCGAAAAAAAGTGCCGGAAAGAATAAAAGCAAAGCCCTCCGATCAACTCGGAGGGCTTATCTATTTTATTGACAGCTGCGCACTACATCTTCGAGAATGTCTTCCATAACGGTTGTCCAATTGGAACGTACCGGCTCTGTTTCGGACGAGGCCCCTTCACATAGATCGAGCAGAGAGCCGTGAGAAGTGCTTCTGGAAACATTCATAAAGCGGTAATTTCCTTCATCGGAAAACGTGATCACGAAATCTCCGTTGTTTCCTTCAACGATGCGATTGAAGAATGAACCGATCAGACCGCGCTTTTTGTTGCCGGATGGAAATTCACTGATAAGTATACAATCCGTAACATTCAGTCCGATGAAGTAAGTAAAGGAATCCATAGACATTTGCTCGTGCGAGATAAAGCAGCGTATACCCGCTTGCTCGGCTCTTGAGAGAATGCGATTTTCAAAATCCTCCTGAGAGGAAACCTTTAGACCGTTTGGAAACCGAAATGTTTTCCAGAGATACAACGCGCTTCCGTTAACAGGCATAGTAATTCTCCTTTTTCTTTTTACATATATTGCAAGGCCAGTTTCTTTGTATAGGCGCGATAGAGAAAATGCGCCTCCTCGCGCTTGCCTTGCTCAATCATCGAAACGCAGGGGGCGACGAGATCCCGGTAAATCGTTTCGAAAATGTCCGTTCTGTCCGGCCTTTGCTGGATCGACGCAACGATCCGCGGAGCGACGGCGTAATACTCCGCGATTTCCGCTTCGCCCTCCGGCTGGGAACGGAGATATCCATCACGAAAGCTGCGCAGCACTGTCAGCTCATGGCAGTCATCCGGCAGACCGCGCGCCTCGGTGCAGGCTGATGTCAGGAAGCAGCCGCCAGAGTCGTTGCCCTTGTAGATGGGGCAGTCGTCGTAATCGTAGTTACGGCAGTATTTGTCGTATGTGTCCTCGTTGACGTCCTTTCCGCTCTTTCGGCAGGCATAGTGGTGATTGTACCAGTAAAATGGACAGCTCATGCATTTTCTCCCCTTTGTTTCGTTTCTCTCAAAAGTGGAAATATTACCTCTGCAGAATCATGATACCGCAATTTGCGGTAAAAGTCAATACAACAAAATGCGGTACGCTATTCTTTCTGCTGTCAGGAGGTGGTAGCGTGTACTGCCGTTTGCGTGATCTGCGGGAGGACCACGATATGAAGCAGAAAGATCTGGCGGCGTATCTGAACTGCTCGCAGCAGGTATACAGCAACTATGAGCTCGGCCAGCGGGACGTGCCGACGGATATCCTCATCCGCCTGTCACAGCTCTATCATGTGTCCGTGGATTATATCCTCGGTCTGACCGATAACCCGAAACGAAACCAGTAAAAAACCCGCCCTCCGATCCGCGGATCGGAGGGCGGGTTTACGTTTGTTGGATTGTTTCTCAGAACGCCAGCAGTGCCATGGAAAGGATGGCGGCGGTCAGCAGGTAGATCGGCAGGCCGCGCCACGCTTTCGGAACGTAGCGTTCGCGGATCTTGCTGCGGACGGCGGCAAACGCCGCGAGAGCGAGCCAGAAGCCGAGACCCGCGCCGAGCGCCGTGAGGATGCTCTCACCAAAGGAGAGCGCATCGGCGGCGTTGTTCACCGCGAGACCGAGCACGGCACTGTTGAGCGCGATGACGGGGAAGTAGACGCCAAGGTCTTTTTTGAAGGCGGCCTTCGCAACGGCATTCATTGCATAGACAACAATGAGTACGATCGCGGCAAAGACGAGCGTCTGCAGATAGCCAAGGGACAGCGCGTCCAGAACGTAGGTCTGCACAAGACCGGCGATCAGCGCCGTGAGCACCATGGCGACGGTTACAGACACGCCGAGCACAGTGATCTTCTTCTCCTGCGCGGACCAGCCGAGCAGGGGAGCCGCGCCGAGGAATTTCTCCAGCGCATAGTTGTTGGCGAGCATCGCGCCAAGCACGATACCGACAATGGCTTTGAACGTCATTACTCGTTACCTCCTTCCGCTGTACCGGCGGCGACACCGGCGAAGCCGGGCTCTTCCTCCGCAGCGCATGCGGCGGGGAAGATGGCGTTGACGATCGCGGCGACGATGGCATACACCAGGAAGCCGCCTATGGGCTTCTGGAGCGAAGCCACGGCGTGCGCCTTGAGGAAGGCGATCTCCTGTCCCCAGACGGTGCCGAGACCGAAGAGCTCGCGCAGCAGCGCGACAACGGCGATCACCGCGAGAAACTCCAGCCCGGTCACAACGACCTTTCCGACGCAGAGGCCGGAGGCGGTGCCGGCGCTGCGGCTGAACACCAGCAGGTTGACGGCAGCCACGGCGAGATACACGCCGAGCATCTTGTAAACGGACGGCAGCACCGCGTGCAGCACGAGCTGCGCAGCGGAGGTGAACAGCGCCGCCGTGAGGATCGTCGCGGCGATCACCGCGCGCTCCGGGAGAATGCGGCGCAGCAGCGCCATCACGAGCGCAGTGAGCAGCATCACGGCGAGAACCGTAATGCCCATGGCAGCGGCACCCCAGAGCGTTCCGGTCGCGCCCAGCGCGGGGCACGCGCCGAGAAACAGTACCCACATCGGGTTAACGGTCATTTTCTTCTCATTCATTGCCAAGTCCTCCGTTCTCTTTCAGAGTGGCAAAGGCGTCGAAAACGTCGTGCGTAGCGGTCTTGACGGCGTTCATCGTCATCGTTGCGCCGGAGATGAACGCTACGTCATCCGTCATGGTCTCGGCGGTCATGCCGACGAAGCCTTCCTTGTAGCTCTGCGGATCGAGTGTGTAGTTGGAGAAGTAGTCCTTTTCCAGAATGAACTCCTTGGCGTTCATCATCACAATCTCGCCGTCAGCGTTGAGAACGTAGTAGACGGCCATCGGGATGTTGCTGTAGCCGTAGGGACGGGAGACGAAGGCATAGAGCGTTTCGCCGTTCTCCGTCACGGTGTAGGCGGCGGTCACGGTGTTGTATACGCCGTCGAGACCGAGCACCGCGTAATCCGCGTCCTTGGAGTAGTAAGCGCTGAGCTTGGAGATATCGTCGTCCGTGAAGAGATCGCCGTTGTCGCGCGCATACGCGGCGGCGGTCTCGGCAAAATCGGCATAGGAATCGGTCACAACGCTGCCTTCAACGTCATAGACGCAGACACTGCCGGAGGTGTTCGCGATGGCAAGCACGCCCGCGCCGTCCACGTTCGCAATAAACGCGAAGCCCGCGCCGTTCGGAGCCTTGTAAGCGGCGGTCACGCCGTCGAGACCGGTCTCGGTTTCCTCACCCTGCATGGCGCCTTCGCTGTTCATCATGCCGGGGAACACGGTCGCGATCAGCTCGGTGAGAAGCTGCGCATCGCCCTTGACGCCCGCGCTGACGAGTTCATTCGCCGTGAGAGCGGTGAAGCCATCGAGAATGGCGTCATGGAACGCCTTGGAGGAGTACGTCACGCCCGCGACGAGACTCACGTCCGCGAGAGTGGAATCCTGTCCGATATAGGTCTGCGGATACGTATCCACACCCATGTCCTTCGTGTCGGGGTAGGAGAGCACCTGCGTGCCGACGATCTTACCCTCGGTATCCACGGCCATGGAGATCTCGATCGGATCGTGGGTGTAGCCCTGCGTGGTGGAGAGAAGGATCGCGTAGCCGAGACCGGAGGTCTCGGTATAGATGCTCTGCACGGGCTCCGGAACGTCGGTAAGCTCGCTTCCGGCGGAGCCGTCGCTGCTGTAGAGAAGAGTAAAGCCCTGCGCGCCGGGGAAAATATCCATGAGCGGCCCGAGCGCCTGGGAAGCTTCGCTCAGCTCGATGCGCGGCCCGGCCCAGACATTGAGACCGGTGAGCAGCAGAGCGAACACGAGAAAGAGAACGATCAGCGTCAGAGCCGAGCGGAGAAAGCTGCCTTTATTTTGCATTTTTCGGCCCTCCCAATCCGAGCGGCGTAGCCGCCGTCCATTTTTCGATCATCGGAGCAAGAATGTTCATCACGAGGATGGAGAGCGACACGCCCTCCGGATATGCGCAGTATTCGCGGATGACGAACGTCAGAATGCCGCAGCCGAGCGCGAAGAACGCCTTGCCCTTGTTGTTGATCGGCGAGGTCTGATAGTCGGTCGCCATGAAGATCGCGCCGAGGAACAGACCGCCCGCCATGATCTCATAGAGCGCGGTAACGGCGCTGCCGGTCGTGACGAAGTAGAGCACGAACACGCTGCCGACGAAGATCGCCGGGACATACCAGCGGATCACGCGGCGGATGACGAGATACGCAAAGCCGATGAGCAGCGCGATAACGCACGTTTCGCCTACCGCGCCGCCGCGCACGCCGAGGAACATATCCAGCAGGGAGGGAAGACCCTCGCCGCCGGTGGAGAGAACTTCGAGCGGGGTGGCGCTCGTTACGAGATCAACGCCCTTCGGCATCGCGCCGCCCATGACCTGCGTGAACGAGACGAGCATGAACACGCGCGCGGTGATGGCGGGGTTCGCAAAGTTGTGGCCGAGACCGCCGAACAGACACTTGACGAACACGATGGCGAACACGCTGCCGAGCACACACTGCCAGACCGGCACGTTCGTGCTGAGATTGAGACCAAGCAGCAGTCCCGTCACAACGGCGCTGAGATCGCCGATGGACTGCTTGCGGTGGGTGATCGCGTTGAAGAGAAATTCGGAAACGACGGCGGCGATCACGCACGAGAGGATCGGTACAAGAGCCGGAGCGCCGAAAATCACGATCGCGGCAGCCGTGGCGGGCAGCAGAGCGATGATCACGTCAAGCATGATGCGCTGCGTGCTCGCGCCGCAGTGAGTAAACGGGGAAGAGGGGGTTTCAAACCGCTTATCCATCACTTTTTCCCTCCTTCCGTATGATCGGCTTTGTATTTTTTGAGATATTTCTTTGCCGCGCGGTTGTTCTCCGCGAGCGGGCGGTGCGCCGGGCAGACGTAGCTGCAGCTGCCGCACTCGATGCAGAAGTTCACATGGTCGCGGTCAAGGAGAAGCGCGCGCTTATCGCCGTTCTCTTCCTCAAGATCGTCCGAGAACGCGGTGGGGTTGAGATTCATCGGGCAGTGGGACACGCACCGGCCGCAGTGGATGCACGGCGTTGGCTCGTGGATAACGCTGTCCGCTTCGGAGAAGACCAGCACGCTGCCGGTCGTCTTGAGTACCGGGTAGTCGAGCGATGGGACGGCGTGACCCATCATCGGCCCACCGTTTACGACACGGCCCGGCTCGCATTTGAGCCCGCCGGCGGCCTCGACCAGATAGCGGTACGGCGTGCCGATCGGGACGAGCAGGTTCTTCGGCTCCTTGATGGCCGAGCCGTCAACGGTGACGACGCGGTCGACGAGCGGCATGCCGGTATCCATGAACTTGGCGACCTTGGCAAGCGTCGAGACGTTGATGATGATAACGCCGAGCGTTGCAAAACGCTGACCGGCGTAAACGACCTTGCCGAGCGCGTTATAAAGGATCATCTGCTTCGCGCCCTGCGGATAGGAGCTCGGCAGCTCAACGAAGCTCATCGTGGGGTCATCGGCAAAAAGCGTCTTCATCGCGGCAATGGCGTGCGGCTTGTTGTTTTCAATGGCGAAAACAAAGTTGTCGGGCTTGACGTATTTCTTGAGGAGCTCGATACCGCGGCGGATATCCTCGCCGTGGTCGAGCATCATGCGGTTGTCGCTCGTGACGTACGGCTCGCACTCCGCACCGTTGATGAGCATGGTCTTGACGTTGTGGCGCAGCGCCGCGTCAAACTTCCAGTCAACGGGGAACGCCGCGCCGCCGAGACCGACGATGCCGCTCTCGTGCAGATCCTCCACGAACGCGGCGAGATCCTCCGCCGTGCGCGGGGCAAGCGTGGGATCGACTTCCATTTTTCCGTCGTTCTCAATGCGGATGACCGGCAGATCGTTGCCGAAGAGCTCCGGCATCGGATCGAGCGAGAGAACGGTGCCGGAAACGGTCGCATGAACCTCACAGGTGATGCTGCCCTCGCCGCGGGCGAGCTTCTGACCGACGCGGACATAGTCGCCGACGCTGACGACCGGCACGGCGGGGGTGCCCATGTGCATGTTCATGGGGAGAAGCACTTCTTTCGGCGGGGGAAGGGTTTCGGCCTTCATTCCGGCGGTGTTCTTGTGATGGGGAACGTGAACCGCCTGAAGGCGCTTACGGAATGCCATCAGAATCCAACCTTTCCATTCATTTCTTCTTTGCTGTAATGCAGTAATGTAATGCAGTAATTATAGCTTTGCGATTCGCCGGACGTATCGTCCGGAACGAGAATGGCCTCCATACCGGAGGTCATATGCAGCTCGCCGTCCGGGAGCACCCAGAGCGCTTCCACATCGCCGAGCTTTTCGCACAGCGCCTCGCCGTCGGCAAGGGGCATGCAGAAAAGCGCGGTGGAGAGCGCATCGGCAAGACCGCTGTTTTTCGTCACGACCGTGACGGAGGTGAAGAGCGTGGAGGGATAGAGCGTCTCTTTATCGATGATGTGGTGATACCTCACGCCGTCCACGGTGAAATACCGTTCATAAATGCCGGAGGTGACGCAGGAGGTGTCGGCGAGCAGGAGCTTTGCGCAGTAATTCGAGTCGGGGTTCTTCGGGTCGCGCACGCCGGTCTTCCAGCCGGTGCCGTCGGGCCGCGTGCCGATGATGCGGATGTTGCCGCCGACGTTGAGCACATAGCTCTCGCAGCCGAGAGTTTCGGCCTTCTGCGCCGCCATTTCGGTGGCGTAGCCCTTGCCGAGCGCGCCGACGTCGATGGAGGCAAGCGGGTCCGAGATACGGACGGTGTTGTTTTCCTCGTCCAGCTCCAGAAGGGAGATGTCCGTGTGTTTCGCTGCCTCGGCGAGATCTTCTTCCGCGGGAACGTAGGCGTTCTTCGGATCTTCCGACGCGGCTTCACGCGCGTTGTGCCAGAGCGTGAGGACACTTCCCATCATCACGTTCATCTCTCCGCCGGTCAGCTCATAGAGCTCCTTGGCATAGAGCAGAAACTCCATCAGCCGCGCATCCACCGTTACAGCTTCTCCGCCGGCCATTTTGTTTACCGTACAGAGGTTGTTTATGCCGGAATACTCGTGGTAGATATCAAAAAGCTGGTGATATTCCCCGAGCATATCAGCAATTTCGGCAGAACAGTCCGAAAACCGTTCTGCCGAATCGCCTGCATAGCTGTAAATATAGGTCACCGTGTCAAAGTAGGTGAAATAGCTTTTCCCCTGCGCCTTGACAGGTTCGGCGGAAGCTGAACAGCCGGAGAGAAGAACAAGAGCGAGCAGAGCGCCGCAGAGAAGCGCGGCGACCGCGCGGGTATTCTTTTTCCGGTTCATTTGCTTCGCGGAAATTACCGGGCGTTGTTCACCGCCGTGGCAATGGCGGCCTGCATGCCGTCGATAGCCATCGTGCAGGAGGCGAGCAGCGTCTCATCGCTGGAGACCTGATAGCCCTCGGCGTTGGTGGTGGTGTCGAGACCCATCACTTCGTCCGCGGTCTTGCCGACGGTGTAGTCAGCAAAAGCCTTGGCCTGGGCGTCCCACTCGGCAATGGCGTTGCCGTACTTGACCATGTTGTAGTCATCACCGAGCTCACGCTTGGTAGCGGTGTAGTCCTTGCTGACGATCTCGCCCTCGGCGCTCACGGTGATCTTGGGCTGGATGGCGTCGGTCAGCGCGGCGAGGATCTTGCCGTCGGAGCCGACAGCAGCGGCGCCGAACTCGGTGTACATCTTGACCATGGCGTTGCCGTCTTCGGAATCAGCAGCGGACACGGACTCGGTGGAGTTGGAGATGGCGGACACGCCCAGCGTGAAAGAGCCGGGGACGGCGGTGAAGGTGGAACCCTTCTCGTCGTTGCAGGCCTTCACAATGGCCTCCTGGAAGGCCTCGAGGCTGATGGAGCAGGAAGCGAACAGCTCTTCGTCAACGGCGACGTTGTAGCCCTCTTCGTTGACGCGGGTCTCGATGTTCTTGATCTCGTCAGCAGTCTTGCCGACGACCCACTTCTCAAGGTTCTCGACCTGCTCGAACCACTCGAGCGTGGCGTCGGAGTACTTGACCATATTGTAGTCATACTTCAGATCGCGCTTGGTGGTGTAGGTCGCGGCGGTATCGACCTGGCCGCCGGTGACGTCCATCTTGTTCTGCGCGCAGTCGATGCGGCAGAGGACGATCTTGCCTTCGCTGTCGGTGACGACCGTGGCGACGGTGGCGTCGACCTGAGCTTTATTGGTGTCGGAGCTGTCAAGGCTGACGCTCACGCCCATGCCAAGCTTGTACTCGGCTTTGGCGGTCTCAGCGGCAGGAGCTTCGGTAGCTTCCGCGGTGGGATCGGTGGCGGGGGCAGCAGGCTGGCTGCCGCAGGCAGTCAGCGTGAGCAGCATGCACGCCAGAAGGAGAACGGAGATTACTTTTTTCATTGTGTTCGACCTCTTATTCTTAAATTTTTTTGCTTACGATTCCAAACGGAAAAGCGGATTATGTTGATTAATGGTACACTGCGTTACGCTATCCCGCTTTTGATGACAATATAGCACAGAGTGCGTTTATAGTCAATAAAAAATCATACAAGATAGAGGAAACAATTTAACCTTTTCGGTAATAAACTGCACATATATCGAACGCTTGCGCTAAATTGCAACAATTCTGTGAATTTTCCGCTTGCGCCAGTCGTTTAAAATATGGTATAATCTCTTTAGAATATTCAATAATGGAGAACATTCCGGCCGGTTTTTGGGTGCGGAATGTTTGGCGATTGCATTTTGGAGGTGCGAAATGTTTTCCATCGGAGAGAAGGTAATGTACGGCGGAACGGGCGTTTGCGTGGTGGAGGAGATCACATCGGTGAAATTCTCAGCCTCTCAGCCGGGAAAACTGTATTATCTTCTGCGGCCGATGTACCAGACCGGCACCATCCAGACCCCGGCGGACAGCGGCAAGGTTCCCATCCGCCCGGTGATGAACCGCAGCGAGGCCGAAGCCGTCATCGATGCGATGCCGGCCGTTCCGGCGGAGATCTGCACGGAGAAGAATCTCAGCGCGCTGCGCAATTATTACCAGAAGCAGATCACCTCGTTCGACAGCATCGATCTTATCCGTCTGGCAAAATCCATCCGCGCGAAGAAGATAGAAGCCGAAAAGCGTCAGAAGCGCATCGGCAGCACGGATGAAAAATACCTCCGCCGCGCGGAGGAGCTTCTCTTCGGCGAGCTTGCCGTCGCGCTGGAGATCTCGATGGACGACGTTCCGGCGTTCATCGAACAGCGGCTCGGCTCGCTGGCTGCCGCGCTGGAGTAACTACATATTAATAAAAAGTCATCATCGTCTCCGAAGAGCCTTTTCTTCGGAGACGGTTTCTTTTCCTTGACGGAATCGCCGGAGGAATCTATAATCAGAGTGTTAAAATACTTTGGCGGGATATCCCGCCGGGGAGGTACGAATACTTTGACGCAGGACGAAAAGAAACAGCTGAAGATCGCCGCCTGCAAAGTGCGCCTCGGCATCATCGAGGGCGTTTACGCGGCAAAATCCGGGCATCCGGGCGGAAGCCTTTCCGCCGCCGATGTGCTTACCTATCTCTATTTCAAGCACATGAATATCGATCCGCAAAATCCGCGCTGGGAAAAGCGCGACCGCTTTGTGCTCTCCAAGGGCCATGCGGCTCCGGCGCTCTACTCGGTGCTCGCCAACCGCGGCTTTTTCCCCGTGGACGAGCTCAAGACGCTCCGCCATATCGGCAGCCGTCTGCAGGGCCATCCCAATATGAACCTCACGCCCGGCGTGGACATGTCCACCGGCTCTCTCGGCCAGGGCGTATCCACGGCGGCGGGCATGGCGCTCGGCGCGAAGCGTCTTGGAAACGGCGTGCGCGTATATACGCTCCTCGGCGACGGCGAGATCGAGGAAGGCCAGGTCTGGGAAGCGATGATGTTCGCCTCGCACTATAAGCTGGATAACCTGCTCGTGTTCGTTGACAACAACAATCTTCAGATCGACGGCGCCGTGAGCGACGTTATGAGCCCCTATCCAATCGACGAGAAGTTCGCCGCGTTCGGACTCTTTGTGCAGACCGTGGACGGCCACGACTTTGACGCGATCGACGCGGCCGTGAAGCGCGCCGAGCAGGAAAAGGGACGCCCCTCCGCGATCGTTCTCAAGACCGTTAAGGGCAAGGGCGTATCCTTTATGGAAAATCAGGTGGGCTGGCACGGCAAAGCCCCCAACGAGGAACAGTACCGCACCGCGATGGAAGAGCTCACCGCGGCGCTGCGCGAAGAGGAGGCAGAATGATGGCGGACGTTGTAAAAATTGCTACCCGCGACAGCTACGGCAACGCGGTAACGGCGCTTGCCGCCGAGCATGACGATATCCTTGTTCTGGACGCCGACCTTGCCGGCGCTACCAAAACGGCGATCTTCAAGAAGGCCTATCCCGACCGTCACATCAACTGCGGCATTGCCGAGGCTGACCTCATCGGCGTGAGCGCGGGCCTTTCCACGATGGGCTTTGTGCCGTTCTGCTCGTCGTTCGCAATGTTTGCGGCGGGCCGTGCCTATGAGCAGGTGCGCAACACCGTCGGCTACCCGCATCTGAACGTCAAGATCTGCGCCACTCACGGCGGCATCTCCGTCGGCGAGGACGGCGCTTCCCACCAGTGCTGCGAAGACTTCGCGCTTATGCGCACGATCCCCGGCATGGTCGTGCTCTCCCCGGCGGACGATGTGGAAGCGCGCGCCGCTGTCAAAGCGGCCTATGAGCACAAGGGACCTGTGTACATCCGCTTCGGCCGCGCCGCCGTGCCCGTGATCCACGAGGAGGAGAACTATTCCTTCGAGATCGGCAAGGCGGAGGTACTCCGCCCCGGCACGGATGTCGCCGTTGTCGCGACCGGACTCATGGTCGCCGAGGCGCTCAAGGCGGCGGAAACGCTCGCCGCGGAGGGCATCAATGTGCGCGTCATCAACGTCTGCTCCATCAAGCCGCTCGACGAGGAGACCATCCTTGCCGCCGCGCGCGAGTGCGGGAAGATCGTCACCTGTGAGGAGCACAGCATCATCGGCGGTCTTGGCGAGGCCGTGTGCTCTCTCGTAAGCGAGAAGCATCCTGTGCCGGTGCGCCGCGTCGGCGTGAACGACGAGTTCGGCCATTCCGGCCCGGCGGCGGCGCTGCTCGAAGAGATGGGCCTGTGCGCTTCGCACATCGCCGAAGTTGTCCGCGAGACCGTTAAGGGCTGATAATAAAAAGGGGGATACACCATGCGCTGCAGAACGATCATCAAATTCCGCAACAGCGACGATCCGAACGATCTCGGCTTCGGCCGGGGCATCGTTCAGCTTCTTGAAGGCGTGGAGGAGCTTGGCTCCATCAACCGCGCCACCGCCTCCATGGGCATGGCGTATTCCAAGGCATGGAAGATCATCAATTCCATCGAAAAGGAATTTGACGTCCGCCTCATCGACCGCGAGGGCGCGCACGGCTCACACCTGACGGACGAGGCGCGTGCGCTGATCCGGCAGTATCACGAGGCGCTTGACGCCGCCGACGCCGCGGCGCAGGCGGTATTCCGCAAATACTATCCCTGAAAAGACCTTTTCTGCCCCGGTACGGATCACAAACCGTACCGGGGCATTGAGCGTGTCAAAAAAGGTTTTTGACACGCTCTCAAACGAGAACCGTTACACTGGGTTCTCGTTTGAAAAGGCTGCGGCTCGCCGCAGCGCACTCGCTAACGCTCGCACGTTTGCGAGCCGAGAGGTATTTTCTCCGACGCACATGTCGCCGGAGAAAATGGGTAAAGCTTTATTTGCGCCTGCGGGCGCAAACTCTGCGAGGCTTTTTTGACAGTCTGCTGCCCCGGTACGAACAAAAACCGTACCGGGGCATTTTTATTTCGTTGACAGAGACGTGTGCGGCGTGGTACTATTCTCTGGTGAAAATATATGAAAGGGAGGGACGCTGTTACGGCGGATAAAACATCGGTCTATGCCCGGCGGTTCCGGGTGCTTGCGGCGGCGTTTCTGCTGCTGTTTTTCGCTTCGTTCCTGCTGGGGCGGTTTGCCGTTGCGCCGGGAACGCTTTTTCGCATTTTGTGGGACGCGCTGCGCGAATGGGTGTGCAAGCTCTTCGGCGCGGAAGTGCCGGGGGAACTATATTCCGGCCAGGAAAAGGCGGTCGTTCTGAACATCCGTCTGCCGCGCGTGGCGCTCTCGGCGCTGGTCGGCGCGGGACTTTCCGTTGCGGGTACGGCATATCAGGGCATGTTCCGAAACCCGATGGTTTCGCCGGACATTCTCGGCGCATCCAACGGCGCGGGCTTCGGCGCGGCGCTCGGCATTCTTTTGTCGTTCAACTATTTCGGCGTGACGGTGAGTGCGTTCGTCTGCGGCGTGGGCGCGGTGGCGCTCGCGTGGTGCATAAGCCGGGCAAGCCGCATGAACGGCACGCTCGCCATGGTGCTCGCGGGCATCGTTGTCGGCTCGCTGTTCTCGGCGTGCACATCGTTTATAAAGCTCGTTGCGGACACCGAACAGCAGCTCCCGGCCATCACGTACTGGCTGATGGGCTCGCTCTCTTCGGCCAAAACGCGCGATCTCCGGTTCGCTCTCATCCCGGCGCTCATCGGCATGGTCCCGCTCTTTTTGCTGCGCTGGCGCATCAACCTGCTCACGCTCGGCGAGGAGGAAGCGCGCAGTCTCGGCGTGCATACGACGCGGCTCCGTCTTGTGATCGTTGTGTGCGCCACGCTCATCACGTCCGCCTGCGTTTCCGTGAGCGGTATGATCGGGTGGGTCGGCCTTGTCATCCCGCACTTTGCTCGGATGCTTTTCGGGCATGATTATAAGCGCCTCATCCCGGCGTCCATGCTGCTCGGCGGGGCGTTTCTTATGGTCGTGGACAATATCGCCCGTCTGGCAACATCAGGAGAGATCCCGCTCGGCATTTTGACGTCGGTCGTCGGCGCGCCGGTATTCGTCTGGCTCATTTTGCGGGGAGGTACGGACCGTGAGCATTGAGATCCGCCGTCTCGGCTTTTCCTACGGCAGCACGGACGTGCTGCATGATATCACCTTCACCGCCGCCGACGGCGACATTGCCGCCGTACTCGGGCCGAACGGCGTCGGCAAGAGCACGCTTTTCCGCTGCGTGCTCGGCTTTCTGGCGCCGTCGGAGGGCGGCATCCTTGTAAACGGCAAGGACATGCGCACACTTGACCGCCGTGCCGCGGCGCGCGAGATCGCCTATATCCCGCAGTCATGCATCCCGTCCTTTAACTATACGCTGCTTGAAGTCGTTATGATGGGACTTACCAACCAGATCGGCGTTTTCGACGCGCCTCGTCCGGAGCATAAGACCGCGGCGCTCGAAGCCATGGAAAGTCTTGGCATCGCGCATCTGGCGCACCGGGAATCCGGCCGCGTGAGCGGCGGCGAGCGGCAGCTCGCGCTGCTGGCGCGCGCCATGGTGCAGAACGCCCGCGTCCTCGTTATGGACGAGCCGACAGCCAATCTTGACTGCGGCAACAGCGCGCTCGTAATGGAGCGCGTGAGCGCTCTGGCCGGGGAGGGGTTTACGGTGATCTTCTCCACGCACGACCCCAATCAGGCGTTCCGGTATGCTACGCAGGTGCTCGCCCTCCAGGGCGGCGGCGTACTCGCCGCGGGACGGCCGGAGGAAGCGCTCACAAGCGAATCGCTCACAAAGCTCTACGGCGTCGGCATGGCCGTCTGTCCCGTGACGGCTGCCGGGAAGAGCTTCTCCGTCGCCGTCGTGACCGGCGGAAAAACGCAATAAGGTTGAAATTATCCGGAAAGTAGGCTAAAATGCTTTCCGGATCATTTTATAGATAAGGAGCTTTTTTATGGAAGCCTTGAAATTTCGCGAAATGCCCTACGAGCGTCCCGACGGCGAGGCGCTGAAAACCTCCATGCGCACTCTGACGGAAAAGCTGCGCGCCGCGGGGAGCTATGAAGCGGCGAAGGCCGTGTTCCTTGAAAAGGAAACGCTCTCCAAACACATCCAGACGCTTGCAACGCTCGCGCAGGTGCGCCACACGATCGACACGCGCGACAAGTTTTATGACGAGGAGAACGGCTTCTGGAACCAGCTCTCTCCGGAACTGGAGGAGTATTCGCAGGAGTGGACGAAGGCGATGCTCGCCTCGCCGTACCGCGCGGACTTTGAAAAGGAATACGGCACGCTGATGTTCCTCAACGCCGAGATCGCTCTCAAAACGTTCTCGCCGGAGATCATCCCGGAGCTGCAGAAGGAAAACGATCTCACGACCGAATACGATAAGCTCATCGCCTCGGCGCAGATCCCGTTCGAGGGCGGCGTATACACGCTCTCGCAGCTCTCGCCGTTCAAGACCGGCGCGGACGACGCGCAGCGCCTCGCCGCGTGGAAGGCCGAGGGCGGATGGTATAAGGAGCACCAGAGTGAGCTTGACCGCATTTACGATGAGCTTGTCCACCTGCGTGACACGATGGGAAAAAAGCTCGGCTACAAGGGCTATACGGAGCTCGGCTACTACCGCATGGGCCGCAACTGCTACGGCAAGGCCGATGTGGAGAAGTTCCGCGCCGCCGTGCGCAAGTATCTTGTGCCGGTCGCCGAGAGCATCTATCAGGAACAGGCCAAGCGTCTCGGCAAAACGTATCCGCTGAGCTTTGCGGACGCGGCGCTCTCCTTCCGCAGCGGCAACCCGCGTCCCTGCGGCGATGCCGAGCACATTCTCGCCCACGGCCAGAAATTCTATGATGAGCTCTCTCCGGAGACGAGCGCGTTCTTCCGCATGATGAGAGAGCGCGAGCTGCTCGATATTCTCTCCACCGAGGGCAAGGCCGCCGGCGGCTATTGCTGCATGATTCCCGATTATGACGTTCCGTTCATCTTTGCCAATTTCAACGGCACGCAGCACGATGTTGAGGTCGTGACACACGAGGCCGGCCACGCGTTCGAGGCATATCTCAATGCATGGCGCGTCCCGATGGACGATCCGAGCATGGAAGCGTGCGAAGTCCATTCCATGTCCATGGAGTTCATGGCGTGGCCGTGGGCGGAGGGTTTCTTCGGCAAGGATACCCGCAAGTATCTTTACAGCCATCTCGCCAAAGCGCTCACGTTCATCCCCTACGGCACGATGGTCGATCACTTCCAGCACGTCGTTTACGAAAAACCGGACATGACCCCGACGGAGCGCCACGGCGTCTGGAAGGAGCTGCTCGGCGTATACATGCCGTGGATGAAGCTCGACGGCGACATCCCGGTCTACAGCGAGGGCGAGGGCTGGCAGCGCCAGCTCCACATCTACCAGAGCCCGTTCTACTATATCGACTACTGCCTCGCGCAGACCGTCGCGCTGGAGATCTGGGCGTTGCTGCAGAAGGACCGCAAGGAAGCCTGGGACCGCTACATGGCGTACACCCGTCAGGGCGGCAGCGAAGTCTTCACAACGCTTCTCAAAAACGCCGGGCTCGAAAGCCCGTTTGATGAAAACTGCCTGCGCACCGTGTGCGAAACGGCGAAGAACTGGCTGGATAATTACGATCTCACCGGCATCGAATAATCCCCGCGCTGAACGAAAAGCCGGTCGTGCGCGTCATATGAATAAACGCCGGCCGGCTTTTTTAAGGATGACTATATGAAATTTTTCCGATCCAAACTCTGGATACTGATTCTTGTTCTCGCGCTCACGGCGTCGATCGGCGCGTGCGGCTACCGTCCCGAACCGGAGAAAACGGAGAGCGGTCAGACGGTGTTCCGCCTCGGCTTTTCCGAAACGCCGTCATCGCTCGATCCGTACACCGCCGAAACGGATGCCGCAGCCGCGGCGATCTCGCTTTTGTACGATACGCTCTTTTATGCCGATATCGAGACCGGGCGGTACATCAACAGCGTCTGTCAGGAATACACGGTGCAGCCTGCCGCCGCGGACGGGGCCCGGCTCTGGACGCTGACACTGCGGAACGACGTATATTTCCACGACGGAACGGCGCTCACGGCGCGGGATGTGGAGTTCTCGCTCCAGTCCATGAAGGATTTTTCGCTGCTCTATGGCTATCCGGGCTGCGAGCTGATCGACACGACCGGCATTTCGGTCACGGACGATACACACCTCTCGTTCCTCGCCTGGGGCGACGTTGCGGCGGTGGAGGAATGCCTTTCCCGCGTGCCGATCGTGCCGAAGAGCGTTTGGAACACGCTGCCCGGCATGGAGTATACGACCTCCGGCATTCCGAAGGACGCATCGCAGGCGAAGAAGAGCCTTGCCGCTCTTGTCCTGACGCCGGAGACGATGACCGGCTCGGGGCTGTACATCTGGGACAAATACGAAAACGGCGTCCTGACGCTGCGCCGCAGCGAGGATTACTGGAACGGCACCGCCCGCGCCGAGATCGTGGAGCTGCATTTCGGCTGTGACGATCTGGCCGCGGCGCTGGAGAACAATGCGATCGACGCGGCGTGGAATCTCTCCCGGGCCGCTGCGGAGGAGCTGGCCGAGGGGCGCAGCACGGCGTACGGCACATCCGGCGAGCTGCTGCTCGTGGAGTTCAACCAGCGCACGGACGATACTTCCGGGGGAAACGCCCTGCTTCTCGATAAGACCGTCCGCGAGGCTGTCACGCTCTGCGCCGACCGGGAGACGCTTGCGCTCACCGGCTTCGGCGGTGCGATGCCTGCTTACGGATTTTCCGTTCCTTACGGGACGGAAGGCTCTGCTGCCGCGGTATGCAGCGCGGAGAGTGCCGCGGCGCTTCTTGAAAGCGCCGGATACACGGACGCGGACGGCGACGGCGTGCGCGAATCGCCGGAAGGGGAGAGCCTTTCCTTCCGCATTCTGTGCAGCGATTCCTCAACCGCGTGGGTGCGCGCGGCCAATCTCCTGAAAGATATGTGCGCCCCGGCGGGTATCGCGCTGGAGATCACCGTCTTATCGCCGGACAGGGCGCTCGCCGCGGCGGAGGCGGGAGACTTTGATCTCTTCCTGACCGCCTCGCAGAGCTACTATGACGCGTATCTCTCCCTTGCGTCCTTTTACTGGAACGATGGGAACGGCGCGTTCTGGAACGGCGCGGCGTCGCCGGGATGGAACATTTCCGGCTACGCAAACAGCGAGTTTGACGCGCTGTATGAAGAGCTGACGTTTGCCTCCTCCGCCGCGCGCGACGCGCTCGAGCGGGAGATGGAGGATATGGTGCTTACCGGCTGCGCGGCACTCCCGATCGCGTTTGCGGCAAAGAATCAGGCGTGCAGCGGCGCATGGCTCGGCCTCCGCGCCGACCACGGCGCGGGACTTTTCTTTACTCCCGCCATCCTCCGCCAGCAGCTGCAGGGCATGACAAACGGGAGATAAGAGAATAAAAACCAGCGCCGCGGAACATTGCGTTCCGCGGCGCTGCTGTTGTATACGGCGTTTATGATTCAGGGCTTGACAACAACGTCGGCCTTTTCGAGCGTTTCTACGATAGAATACATGTTCGTGATGCCGCCGACAAGGAGCGTCTCCTTGCGATGGTAGTAGTCAAGGCACGTGCCGCAGGTGAGAATGTCTACGCCCTGCGCTTCGAGCGTTTTTAGATCTTCGATGGACGGGCCATCCGTGCTGGTGACGAAAGCGCCGCTATTATAGAAGAGGATCGTTTTCGGCAGCGCGTCCTGCTGCGTCAGCGCGAAAATGAAGGCCTTGAGCAGCGTCTTGCCGAGCGCTTCCTCGCCCTCGCCCATGTGGTCTTTGGAAATGGCGACTACGATGTTTTTCTCCCCCTGCTTGAGAGGCGCGCATACGACGGCTTCGTCGGCCACGTCCTTTTTGGCGCCGGCGGCGTCGATCGTGACAGAAAACTGCGCTTCGCCCTGCATTTCGGCGCGGACGGCGAAGCCGTACTGTCCGGCGAGACGGATGAGATTCTGCACGGCGGCGTCGTTATCGACGAGCACCTGCACGGTCTCCGGCGCAGTGAGCGCGTCGATCGCCTTCTTCGCCTTTACGACCGGCATCGGGCAGGCTTCGCCGAGAGCGTTTACGGTAATCATATAAAAGACCTCCTGATCGGTTTTTTCTACGAAGAGAATACCACATTTTTCGCGGCAGATATATTAGAAATATAGATAAAATCGGCAGAATCATAGATTCTGCCGATTGAGATTGTCCAAAAAGTATTTTTGACAATCTCCCAAACGAGACCCACTTCGTTGGGCTCTCGTTTGAAGGGGCTGCGGCTCGCCGCAGCGCACTCGCTGCGCTCGCACGTTTGCGAGCCGAAAAGTATTTTCTCCGACGCACATGTCGCCGGAGAAAATGGTTAAAACTTTATTTGCGCCTGCGGGCGCAAACTCTGCGAGGCTTTTTCGACAGACTAAATCGGCAGAATCATAGATTCTGCCGATTTTACGCATTATTTCCCGAAAACGGAGAGATAATCCTCTGCCGGGGCGAGACGGCCGACGGCAGAAAAGCCCATCATCTCGGGTGCAAGCTTTTCGCGCGCGAGAGCGAGAACGCTCTCCGTGGTCACGGCGTCGTAGCGTTCAATGATCTCGTCGGCGGTGAGGCATTTGCCGAGCAGCAGCAGTCCCGAGCCGAGCCGGTTCATGCGGCTGGAGCTCGATTCGAGCGAGAGGATGATGCTGGACTTGATGAGCTCGCGCGCGGTGCGAAGCTCCTTATCCGTAATGCCGTCCTGCCGGAACTTCTCGATCTCCTCCCGGATGAGCGCGAGTGCTTTTTCCTCGGAATCGCGGCCCACGGCGGTGGAGATGGCGAGCATCCCGGTCTCCTTATAGGCGGCCGTGAAGCTGCCGATGCTGTAGCAGAGGCCGTGCTTTTCGCGGACGGTCTGGAAGAGGCGGGAGGACATGCCGCCGCCGAGGGCCATGGAGAGCACCTGCCACGAGAAGCGGTCCGCGTCGCCGTCCGGCAGACCGGGGAAGGAGAGACAGAAGTGGTTCTGCTCTGTTGCCTTGCGCTTTACGACCACGGCGGGCGTGTAAGCGCTCTTGCGGCACGCCGCGGGACGCGACGGCGCGAGCACGGAAAACCGGCTGCACAGCCGTGCGAGGTTATCCTCCGTAAAGCTGCCGCACACGGAAACGACGATCCGCTCGGGGCTGTACTCGCGTTCCTTGAACGCGCGCAGCGAAGCGCCCGTCATGCCGTTGAGCGAAGCGGGACGGCCCAGCACCGGCTTTCCGAGCGCGCCGGGGAAGATCCTGCCCATGAGCTGCTCCACGACGATATCCTCCGGTGTGTCGCGGTACATGTCGATCTCCTCAAGCACGACGCCGCGCTCATTGACGACGTCCGATTCCGAGAAGAGAGAATCGAAGAACATTTCGCAGAGAATATCGGACGCCTCGTCCAGATGGCTGTCCAGCACGCGGGCATAGAAGCAGGTGGAATCGCGGGAGGTGAAGGCGTTGACCTGCCCGCCGATGGCGTCCATGCGCCCGGCAAGCTCCGCGGCGGTGCTGTGGGCCGTACCCTTGAAGAGCATGTGCTCAATGAAGTGGGCGCTGCCCTCCTCGCCGCGCTTTTCATAGCGCGAGCCGACGCCGACCCAGATGCCGACGGCGGCGGAGCGGACGCCGGACATTTTCTCGTGGGCGATGCGCACGCCGTTCGGTAACGTGATGATTTCGTACATGGAAACCTCCGAAGAAAAGCGGCGGGAGCAATGCCCCCGCCGCACATATTGTCAATAAAACCGCGTAGAATCAGGCTTCGCCGCGCTCTTTCAGAGCGTCCTTGCGGCTGAGGTCAATGCCCTTGGGGCCGACGTTCATGACCTTGACCCAGGTCATATCGCCGATGTTGAGCACATCCTCGACCTTCTCGGTGCGCTTGAACTCAAGATCCTTGATCTTCACAAGGCCGTCCTTGCCGGGGGCCAGCTCGACCCACGCGCCGAAGTCGGAGCGAATGTTGGAGACGCGGCCGTAGTAGAGAGCGCCGATCTCCGGCTCAAAGACGATGTTCTCGATGGTCTTGCGCGCGGCGCGGCAGGCCTCGATATCCTCGGAGGCAATGTAGATGTTGCCGTCGTCGGTGATGTCGATCTTGGTGTTGGTGTCGGCGGTGATCTTCTGGATGACCTTGCCGCCGGAGCCGATGACCTCGCGGATCTTGTCGGGGTTGATCTTCATCTGGATCATCTTGGGCGCGGTCTTGGCAAGCTCACGGCGCGGTTCGGGGATGGCCTTGAGCATGACCTCGTCGAGGATCTGGAAGCGGGCTTCCTTCGTGATGGCAAAGGCTTCCTTGATGATCTCGTGCTTGAGACCGTCGTTCTTCAGATCCATCTGGATGGCGGTGATGCCTTCCTTCGTACCGGCGACCTTGAAGTCCATCTCGCCGTGGAAGTCCTCGACGCCCTGAATGTCGATGAACGTGGTGAAGTTGTCGCCGTCCTGAATAAGGCCGCAGCTGATGCCGGCAACGGGAGCCTTCAGAGGCACGCCGGCGTCCATGAGTGCGAGCGTCGTGCCGCAGATGGAGCCCTGCGAGGTGGAGCCGTTGGAGGAGAGCACTTCGCTCACCACGCGGATGGCGTAGGGGAAGTCCTCCACGGACGGGATGACGGACTGGAGAGCCTTCTCCACGAGAGCGCCGTGGCCGTATTCGCGGCGGCCGGTGCTGCGGGCGGCGCGCGCCTCGCCGGTGGAGTAAGAGGGCATGTTGTAGTGGTGCATGAAGCGCTTCTCGGTCTCGTCCCAGATGGTGTCGAGCTTCTGGGCGGCGGAGAGCGTGTTCAGCGTGGCGATGGAGAGCACCTGCGTCTGGCCGCGGGTGAAGAGAGCGGAGCCGTGGACAACGGGCAGCACGCCGACTTCCGCGCCGAGCGGACGGATCTCGTTCATGGCGCGGCCGTCCACACGCTTGCCGGCGAGCAGCCACTTCTTGACGACCTTCTTCTGCAGCTTGTAGAGGATCTCGTCCATATACTGCATGATCTCGGGATGGTCGGCCTCATACTTTTCCTGCATCGCGGTGACCCACTCGTTCACGCGGGCTTCACGGACGTTCTTGTCGTCGGTGTCCATGCAGTACTCCATGCCGGCAAACTCGTTCTCGACAAGCTTTTCAAAAAGCTCGTCGTCGAACGCGGCGTGCTCGTAGGAGAACTTGGGCTTGCCGATCTCGGCGACCATGCGGTCGATAAGATCGAGCATCGGCTGCACCATCTCGTGCGCCTGCACGATGCCCTCGTACATGACATCGTCGGGGACCTGGTCGGCCTCGGACTCGATCATAACGATCTTCTTGTGCGTGGCGGCGATGGTCGTTGTCATGCGGTTGGTTTCCTTCTCGGCGGCGGTGGGGTTGAAGAGGAACTTCTCACCGTCCCAGCCGAGGACGATACCGGCGATGGGGCCGTTGAACGGGATATCGGAAATGGAAACGGCGGTGGAAGCGCCGATCATCGCGGCGACCTCGGGGGAGCAGTCACGGTCAACGGCGAGCACTTCGCAGGCGATGACAACGTCGTTGCGCAGGTCGGACGGGAAGAGCGGGCGCATCGGGCGGTCGATGAGACGGCTCGCGAGCACGGCGTTCAGAGACGGACGGCCCTCGCGGCGGTTGAAGCTGCCGGGAATGCGGCCGACGGCGTAGAGCTTCTCATTGAAGTCCACGGCGAGAGGGAAGTAGTCGATGCCGTCCTTCGGGCGGGCGGACGCGGTGGCGGTCACGAGAACGCGGGTGTCGCCGTAGCCGACGAGAACGGAAGCGTTGCAGAGCTCGGCCATCTTGCCGACCTCCATGAAGAACGGACGGCCGCAGTAGTCCATTTCGTAACGCTTGAAATTCGGAAATTCCTTGTGAGAGATGATCATTCTTTCGTTACTCCTTTTATATATTCACACACATTGGTACACAAATTAAAAAGTCTCGCAAAAAGCCTCGCAGAGTTTGCTCCCGCAGGAGCAAATAAATGGGATTATTTTTGCCGGCGACATGTGCGTCGGAGAAAATTCCTCTCGGCTCGCAAACGTGCGAGCAAAGCGAGTGCGCTGCGGCGAGCCGCAATCTTTCTCAAACGAAAGCCTGCGGCTTTCGTTTGAAAGAAAATACGGAGGGACAGTATTCACTTGTCCCTCCGTAAAAAACCTTCATAACCCTCGGCAGGTCTCCGCGAATTACTTGCGGATACCCAGTTTCGCGATAATGGCGCGGTAACGCTCGATGTCCTTGCGGGACAGGTACTCCAGCAGACGGCGGCGCTTGCCGACCATCTTGTACATACCCAGACGGCTGTGGTCGTCGTTGGGGTGCTTCTTGAGATGCTCCGTCAGCTGACGGATGCGCTCGGTGAGGATGGCGATCTGGACTTCCGGAGAACCGGTGTCGCCCTCGTGGGTCTTGTTGGCGTCGATAACGACGGTCTTCTGGTCTTTCGTGATCATAATAACTTCGATCCTTTCCTGATTTTCGCTTCCCGCGCGGCTAAGTATCGGCTGAAAGGCGGCCGGAAACTGAGCGCGGCGGTCAAACGCTCGATTATCCTACCACATTCCCCGCCGCTTGTAAAGCATAAAATCATGGAAAAGTATCGTTTGCCGGAAAAAAGAGCGTAACGGAGAGTCCGCCGGGGCCTGCGGACTCTTCCGCATCCGTGCATGCGCCCGCATCCAGCAGACGGCGCACCTCCGAAAGCAGCGCGCCGAGCTCCCGGCGTTCCGGCGGACGGAGCAGCGTCTCCACATACCCTTCCGTCTCCGCAACGCTCATGCGCTGCTGCAAAATGGTCCGCAGCGCCGCCTGACGCTGTGCAGTGTCTCCAAGACGGAGCAGCGCTCTGGCGTGGCGCTCCGAAAGCCCGGCCTCCTGCATGGCGCGGCGCTCTCCGTCCGTAAGGCGCAGCAGCCGCAGGCGGTTTGCCACCGACGACTGCGATCTTCCGAGCCGAACCGCGCATTCCGACTGCGTTATACCGCAAAGGCGTATATACTCCCGGAGAAGAGCCGCATCCTCCCAGACGCTGAGCGTCCGCGCCCGGAGCAGCCGGAGAGCATCCTCTTGCGTGAGTTTTCCGTCCAAGCGCGCCGCCCCTCTCGTGTCCTTATGCGTTCAGTATAAAAGAACCGGCGTGCGGATGCGGACGAAAGTTGACATAACGCTAAAATAGTTTACATAACACAAATTGACAGAAAAAGCGGATTATGATATTTTAATAAGAACGAAAGGAGCATTGGTATGAAGAAATCCATTCGGGCCGCAGCTGCGGCTATGCTGATACCGATCCTGCTCACGCTCACCGGCTGTTCGCTGACGGTCGATGGCGTTATGAGCGTGATCGCGCCGACCGAAACGCCCGTCCCCGGTTCGGATCTCGTCTTTTCGGATGCGCCGGAGGTGACGCCGGAGCCGAGACAGATCGCCTATGAGAAAATGGACGGCGTGTTCAGCCCGTTCTTTGCCGAGACGGACGGCGACAAGGCCGTCGCCGAAATGACGCAGCTCTCTCTGCGCGCCGTGGAGGGCAATCGCGCCCCTGCCGAGATCACCCGCACGACGGGGACGGACGGAACGGTATCCGTTACGATTCGTCTTGAGAAGGGCCTTCTCTGTGCCGACGGCGTGGAGCTGACGGCGGACGATCTTCTCTTTACCTATTATGTCCTCATGGATGAGAGCTATGACGGCCCCTACACGATCAATCAGCTCCCCATCGACGGGATCGCGCTCTATTGGAACGACATGGATTCGGGCATGTACGGCAAGTACATGATGATCTATGACGAAATCTACAACGGCGGCAAGTACGAGTCCGACCTGGAAAAGGCCGTAGAGGACGCCAAGCGTGCCGCCATGGAAAAGGGCGTGAGCGAGGCGAACGTGGAGAGCGACGCCGACGTCATCAAGGCGCAGCAGGCGCTCGACGAATACGACACCGTCCGCGCCGATGAGATCCGCGACGCGATCGACAACGCCTGGCGCAACGATGCACAGGCGCTCGTGGACTACACGATCGAAAACTACAGCGGTACTATCGCGCTGCGCACGCCGTACACCCGCGAGGAAGTGCTCGGCAATACCGGTCTGCAGGTGGCATATACGATGCTCGACCGCGGCTTCGGCAAGTTTGACGATAACGGCGGGTTTACCGCGAACAGCGGAACGACGTGGGATCTTACGACAACGTTCCCGACGGCGGAGGATCTCTATAACGAAATGTACGATGCCTACGACGGCGATGTGGCGCAGTACTGGAGCATTGAGGGCATCGGCCGCGCGGATATGCTCGCCGCGGTGCAGAATTCTCTCGTGCGCGAATGGGCGCCGCTGGACGATGACTGGCGCGGCGGCGTGCAGAGCGTGTCCGGCGTGAAAAAGGTGGATGACCGGACGATCCGCATCTCGCTCACCCGCTGCGACGATACCATCCTCAAAACGCTCACCGGGGTATGCATCGCGCCGCTGCACGTCTATGGTGACGTGAGTCTCTTCGATCCGGATAACGGTTCCTTCGGCTTCACGAAGGGCAATCTCTCCTCCGTGCGCGCAAACAACGGCAAGGCGGTCGGCGCGGGCGAATACGCCTACCGTGAGACCGACCTGCGCACCGTGTATCTCGACGCGAACGAGAACTACTGGCTCGGCGTGACCGATGTGCCGGAGATCATTCTCTCCAAGGCGGAGTAAAAAAACGAAAAGGCAAAAAGCGTTTCGGAGAATCTCCGGAACGCTTTTTGTGTAAAAAAGCCCGCGGAGCATTTGCTCCGCGGGAAAGGGTTGTGGGATAAAAGATATGAGCTGCTCCGGTCGTGGCAGGATGGGATTTGCCACGAACCAATTGATAAGCTGTAAGGAGAGCATACCGCCATCCGGCAAAAATGTAAAGAGCGAAGCGCGTCGCAAAAAAACTACTTTTGTCGCGCGCATAAATTTTTCATTTCCGGAAAGGATAAAAGAGCGCGGTCGTGCCGCGCAAAACCTGTAAAGGAGCCGGAAATTATGATCATTGACAGAATCGCTCTCATTCTTGCCGTCATCGGCGGGTTGAACTGGGGCCTTGTCGGACTCTTCCGCTTTGACCTTGTCGCGTACCTGTTCGGCGGACAGACCGCGACCGTCAGCCGGATCGTATATACGCTGGTTGGCATTGCGGCGGTCTGGTGCATTTCGCTGCTCTTCCGCGAGCGGGACGCCGCCGACGAAGCCTGACGGCTTTCAAACGAGACCCACTTCGTTGGGCTCTCGTTTGAAAAAGCTGCGGCTCGCCGCAGCGCACTCGCTTACGCTCGCACGTTTGCGAGCCGAAAAGTATTTTTGCCGACGTACACGCCGCCGGCAAAAATGTTTTGAACTCTATTTGCGCCTGCGGGCGCAAACTCTGCGAGGCTTTTTGCCAATCCGGAAAAGCCGTCTCTCTTCGGAGGGACGGCTTTTGCGTTAAGAAAAATTGACATCGATTTGCTCTCATGGTATAATTTCAAAGAATACAATGCGGGAAGTGATAGCATGACGGACAACGAAAAAGATACGGGTCTGCCCGAAGAAAGACCGCAGCCCGCTTCTGCGCAGAACGATACCGCGCCGGAAACGGCGGCGGATGCGGATATCCTGGCGGCGGAAGAAACCACCGCGCCGGAGGAAACGCCGAATATGGAAGAAGCGCCGAAAGCGGAAAAACCGTCGGAACCGGCGGATGCCGTGAAAGAGGAAACCGCACAGGAAGCGGAAACGCCAAAGGAGGAAACTCCGAAGGAGGAAGCGCCGGAAACAGCGGAGCCTGCCGCGGAAGACAAGCCGGCCGCGGAAACGCCGAAGACTGCGCCTGCGGCGGAGAAGAAGGCGGAGAGCGCCAAGGCGGACGGCCTCGGCGGTGTCGGCCTTGCCATCTCGCTCTGCGACGCGGTGCTCTACAGCGTCGGCCGGGACCATTTCCACGGCGGCATCCGCCCTGACAACATCTCCGTCCGCGGAGATAAGGCATATCTCGGCGGGACGCTCCAGCACACGGTCGGCGAGTTTACGCCGCAGGAGCTCGAGTATATGGCGCCGGAGCTGTTCTGGGACGGCATCCGCACCCCGACGGCGGATGTGTATTCCATCGGACTGATCCTCTATTCTCTCTATAACTACGGCCGTCTCCCGTTCTGGCCGGTATCCGGCGCGATCACGCCGAACGCCCGGGCCAGCGCGCTGCAGAAGCGCATGAGCAACGAGGAGATCCAGCCGCCCGCGAGCGCGGATGCCGAGCTGGCCGGTATCATTCTGCGTGCTCTGGCGTTTCGCATCGAGGAGCGCTGGCACGATGTGCAGGAGCTGAAGGACGCTCTCGGCGGATGCGACGCCGCCGGATCGGCGGTGGACATTTCCCTTGCCATGTCGGGTCTTCTGATGCGCTCGGCGGACGCTCCGGCGATTGACCGGCGCGACGGGCAGGGAAGAGGCCGTACATATTACGACGACGGGGAGATCCCCGCCGGACGCCGTCCGCAGCGGCGGAAGAGCTTCCGCTGGCTCTGGGCGCTGCTCGCCGCGATCGTCGTTGTCGGCGCTGTCGTTGCCGCATACGCCAGCGGCACGGCGAACAATAAGGAACCCCAGGTGCAGGTAACTCCCACGCCCGAGCCGACGCAGATCCCCACCCCGACGCCGACCGCTACGCCGGACCCGACGCCGTCGCCCACGCCGAAGGGCCCGCGCTATGTCGTCTATGCCGAAAACGTGAGCTGGACGCAGGCGCAGCAGCGCTGCGAGGAGCTTGGCGGCACGCTGGCGGTGCCCTTGACGGAGGACGAGTATAACGAGATCGTCCGCGTATGCACGAGCGCCAAATGCAACTATGTCTGGCTCGGCGCGGAGCGTCAGGCGGACGGCAACTGGCGCGATACGAACGGCGAGATCATCACCTTCTTCCGCTGGGACGAGGGCGAGCCGTCCGGCATCGACATCGGCGACAACGCGCCCGAAAACTTCCTCATGATGTGGCGGCGCGAGGATGGCTGGTACTATAACGACAGCCGTGAAAACCCGCTGCTCGACTTTTACGCCTTCTACGGCGACAACGTCGGCTTCGTCTGCCAGATGTGGTAATTTGTCAAACGGGAGCCCCGCACAGCGAAACTCCCGTTTGAAATAGGCCGCGGCGCAAATGCTGCGAGACTGAAAATTGCCGGAGGGAATTTCCCTCCGGCAATTTTTGTTTGTTGATTCAGCCGAGCAGCGCGCGGTCATTATCCAGCGTGCTGCCGGAGATCTGCGCAAATTTCTCGAGCAGGTCCTCTACGGTCAGCTTTGCCTTTTCTTCGCCGCGGCAGTCAAAGATGATCTCGCCCTTGTTCATCATGATGAGCCGGTTCCCGTGGCGGATGGCGTCCTTCATGTTGTGGGTGATCATCATGGTGGTGAGACCGTTTTCCTGCACGATGCGGTCGGAAAGCTCCAGCACCTTTGCCGCCGTCGCGGGGTCGAGCGCGGCGGTGTGCTCGTCGAGCAGCAGCAGCCGCGGCTTCTGGAGCGACGCCATCAGCAGCGTTACCGCCTGCCGCTGTCCGCCGGAGAGCAGGCCGACCTTCGTTGTGAGCCGGTCTTCCAGCCCGAGATTCAGCTCGCGCAGCCGCTCGCGGTACATGTCGCGCTCTTCGCGGTTGATGTGCCAGCGAAGCCCGAGCTTTTTGCCGCGCCGGTAGGCGAGAGCGAGATTTTCTTCGAGCTGCATATCCGGAGCGGTGCCCATCATGGGGTCCTGAAACACGCGCCCGATGAACGGCGCGCGCTTATAGTCCGGGAGACCGGTGATGTCGTTCCCGTCGATGACGATCGAGCCGCCGTCCACGGGCCATACGCCCGCCACCGCGTTGAGAAGCGTAGACTTGCCCGCGCCGTTGCCGCCGATCACGGTGACGAAATCGCCCTCTTCAAGATGCAGATCGACGCCCGCGAGCGCCCGGCGCTCGTTGATCGTGCCGGGGTGGAACGTCTTGTAAACATGGTTGACATCGAGCATCATTGTCCGATCGCCTCCTTCTGTCCGCGCTTTTTCGCCCGGCTGAACGAGCTTTTGGACTGCTTCTGCAAATACGGCACCGCGAGGAACAGCGCCACGATCAGCGCCGTGAAGAGCTTGAGATCGTTCGGGTCAAGCCGCAGCCACAGAATGAGCGTCATGACCATGTAGTAGAGCACGCCGCCGAGCACGATGAAGAGCAGCTTCACGGAGAAGTTGCAGCCCTTTTTGAAGATCGCCTCGCAGAAGACCTCACCGATAACGATGGACGCAAGGCCTATGACGATCGCGCCGCGGCCCATGTTGACGTCCGCCGTGCCCTGAAACTGCGTCATCAGTCCGCCGGAGAGCGCCACAACGCCGTTGGAGAGCGCAAGGCCGATGACCTTCATCCGGTCAATGTTGATGCCCTGCGCGCGGCTCATCGCGGGGTTGGAGCCGGTCGCGCGCAGCGCCGAGCCCTGCTCCGTGCCGAAATACCAGTAGAGCAGCGCAATGAGCACCGCCGCGAGCAGAAAGCCGATGCCGATCGCCTGCGGCACATAGCGAGAGGAGACAAGGAAGCCCTTGCCGCCGTTTTCCCAGAACATGCCGTAGGTTTTGAGGCTTGCCGTCTGGTTCGCCTTCATGCCCATGATGCGCAGATTCACGGAATAGAGCGCGAACTGCGTGAGGATACCGGCGAGAATGGCAGGGATACCGAGTTTTGTATGCAGCAGCCCCGTGCAGAGCCCGGCCAGTACGCCGACGAGCAGCGCCGCGAGCAGCGCCGCCCACGCGGGCCATCCGGCGATGATCAGCATAACGGTCACGGCGCCGCCGGTCGCAAAGCTGCCGTCCACGCTCAGATCGGCCACGTCCAGCAGCCGGAAGGTAATGTATACGCCCAATGCCATCAAACCCCAAAGAATGCCCTGCGCGATGGCGGAGGGCATTCTTGCGGGCAGACTGGCAAAATTCAGGGAAGCAAAGTAAGCACCCATGGTTTTGTCCGTCCTTTATGTTTCGCGGCCGTCTGCCGCTCTATTTCTTGATATTGCCGAAGATCAGCCGATCGCGACGTAATCCTCCGGAACCGTGATGCCGAGAGCCTCGCAGATCGCGGGATTGTACTTCTTCACGGGGTCAGGGAAGTACTCGATGGGCATTTCGGAGATGTTCGATTCGCCCGTCAGGATCTTTGCGGCCATCTTGCCGGTCGTCACGCCGAGATCGTAGTAGTTGATCGAGAGAGTGGCGACGCCGCAGCCGGCGCAGATGCCTTCCTCACCGGCGATGATCGGCACACCGGCGGGCTCGGCCACGTTGTTGATGGCCTCGGTGCAGCTCGCGGCGGTGTTGTCGGTCGGAATATAGAGCACGTCGTTTTCATCGCACGCGGTCGCGGTCACGGCGGCAACATCGTTGGAGTCAGCAAAGGTGTAAACCGAAACAGTAACGCCGGATTTTTCAAGCTTTGCCTTCACCACGTCGGACTGGTACACGGAGTTCGGCTCGGCGGAGCAGTAGAGAATGCCGACCTTCTTCGCATCGGGGAAGAGCTCCAGGATCATCGCGGCCTGCTGGTCGAGCGGGGCGAGATCGGACGTACCGGAGACGTTGCCGTCCACGGTGCCGTTAAAGTCTTTGATATCCAGCGCAACGCCGTATTCGGTGACCGCGGTGCCGAGGATGGGGATGGAGTCCGTCGCGGCGACGGCGGCCTGCAGCGCCGGGGTGGCGTTCGCAAGAATGAGATCCACGCCGTCGGAAACAAAGCCGTTGACGATCGTGGCGCAGGTCGGAATGTCGTTGGCGGCGTTCTGCTCCACAAATTGGACCTTGTCGCCGAGAGCTTCGGTCAGCGCGTCCTTGAAGCCCTGCGTGGCGGCGTCGAGCGCGACGTGCTGCACGAGCTGGCAGATGCCGACGGTATAAACTTCGCCTTCCGCCGCGGCGGGCGCGGCAGCGGGCTCTTCGGCGGGCGTGGACGCCGGTGCGCTTCCGCAGGCGGCGAGGGAGAGTACCATCGCCAGCGCGAGAAGAAGGACAAGTGCTTTTTTCATGGTGTTTAGCTCCTTTATATAAGGCAAATTGCCTTTCTCTTATGATTTGCATTATAGCACTTTAAATGGACAAAGCAACTGACGTTTTCCACAAAAAAGCAATGCCGGAACTGGATAGTTCCGGCATTGTCTATTAAGGTAAAGCAAAATGGTCAGATATCGAGGATGCCCATGATGACGATACCCGCCACGACGAGCGCGATGCATGCATAGTGCTTTTTCGAGAGCTTTTCCTTGAGGAAGATACGCCCCCAGATAACGCTCGCCACGCAGTAGGAGGAAATGATGGGCGCGGCAAAGGCAACATGCTCGGTGTCGGCCAGCGCGTAAATATAGAAGAACTGGCCGATCGTCTCGCACACGGCGCCGAGATACTTCGGCCCCTCCTGCTTCGGGATGAGGCGCTGCTTCTTGATGCCGAGGACATAGATCGCACACGCAATGCCCATCACGAGGAATGTGAGCTCATAGGCGACGTTGCAGGCGTCCGCCAGCTCCTCGCCGAGCTTTTCGAGCACACGGCTGTCGGCGAACGTGCCGAGCGCGTCGAGCAGGCAGTAGATCACCGGCAGCGCGATGGCGAGCCAGCTTTTGGCGTAGTGCCGGTTGGACTCGTCCTGCCGGGCGCGGCGCAGCTCCTCGTCCTCGTTGGACTCCGTGATGCCGAGCGCGATCACGCCGATGCACACGAGCGCCACAGCCACGAGCGCGAGCGGCGGCAGATCGTCGCCGATGCCAACGGTGATGAGCGTGAGCACCGCTACGATCGCGCCGGAGCTGTTGCAGATGGGGGAGGAGATGGAGAGCTCTATGTACCGGAGACCGAGATAGCCGATGGCCATGGAGAGAATGTAGAGCATCGAAACGGGCAGATACATGAGAATGATCTCCCATGTGATGCCGACCTTCCCGATGAAGATCTCATAGGCAGCGTGCAGACCCATAACGATACCGACGGCCATGACCATTTTGAGATGGCTGTATTTGTCGCTGCCGTCCTGACAGCCAATTTTGGAGAAAAGATCGGAGCCGCTCCAGCAGAGCAGAGCGATGAGTGCAAACCAGAACCACATAATTAATGCTTATTCCTTTCCTGTTTCTATTTTCGGACAAGCAAGTATATCAAACCGGGGATATACTTTGCAAGAGCGATTTTTGCAGGAAAAAATCCGGCTTTCCAACGGAAAGCCGGATTTAGTCTGTCGAAAAAGCCTCGCAGAGTTTGCGCCCGCAGGCGCAAATAGAGTCTGAATCATTTTCTCCGGCGACATGTGCGTCGGAGAAAATACCTCTCGGCTCGCAAACGTGCGAGCGCAGCGAGTGCGCTGCGGCGAGCCGCAGCCCCTTCAAACGAGAGCCCAACGCAGTGGGTCTCGTTTGAGAGCGTGTCAAAAACACTTTTTTGACACGCTCAATCCGGCTTTCCAACGGAAAGCCGGATAAATCGGATAGGATCCTTTTAAAACAGCGGCGCAAGCGTGCGCAGCACGGCGCGGATCAGCCGCCGTCCGCGGCGCTGCTGCAGACACAGCTCCTCCGTGATGGGCGCGCTCCGTTCCAGCTCGGAAAGGTATTCCGCCTTCATGTCCGCGATGGCGGGCGTATCACACATCCATACGCCGCACTCAAAGTGGAGATACAGACTGCGGTAATCGAGATTGATCGTTCCGACCACGGCGCTGCGGTCATCGGCGATGAACGTTTTGGCGTGCACCATGCCGGGGGTGTACTCATAGATCTTCACACCCGCGAGAATGAGCGTTTCGTAGTAGGAGCGGGTCATTTCATGCACAAGGGCGCTGTCGCTGATCGCTGGAGTGACGATGCGCACATCCACGCCGGACTTGGCCGCGGCGGTCAGCGCGGTGATCATCTCGTTATCGATGATGAGATAGGGGGTGTTGATATACACATAGTCCTTGGCGCGGTTGATGAGATGCATGTACACCGTTTCGCCGACCGGCTCGTTGTCGAGCGGCGTATCGCCGAACGGCTGCACCCAGCCGGGGGCGGTGACGCTCTCGCAGAGCGCCGCGTCCGGCGCGTAGCGGGTGAAATCCTCCGTTACGCCGCGCGTGTAGTCCCACATGGAGAGAAACATCGCCGTGAGCGCGTACACGCCCTCGCCGCGCAGCATGACGCCCGCGTCGAGCCAGTGGCCGCAGCGCTGCACCACGTTGATATAGGCGTCCGAGAAGTTGATCCCGCCCGTGAAGCCGACATTCCCGTCGATCACACAGATCTTGCGGTGGTCGCGGTTGTTGAACCGCGGCGAGAGAATGGGGATAAACCGGTTGAACACGCAGCAACGGATGCCCTCGGCCTCAAGCGTGTCCTCATAGCCCTCCGGCAGCTTGTACATGCAGCCGAAATCGTCGTACATCACGCGCACATCCACGCCGCTTTCCGCCTTGCGGCGCAGCACCTCATGAATGGCGTTCCACATCGTGCCGGGGGCGATGATGTAGTACTCCATGAAAATGAACTTCTCCGCCTTTTCCAGCTCCGCCAGAAGCGTGTCAAAATAGACCTCGCCGACCGGCAGATACGTTGTTTCGGTATGCGTGAATACCGGCGCGCCGGCGGCACGGTGCAGATAGTCGGAAACGCGCTTCGCGTCCGTGTGCTCAGGCAGCGCCGGTTCCGCCGCCGGAACGCTGCGCATCGCCTTTTCATACTGCTCGGCCACGGATGACATGCGCGCCTTTTCCTTCAGCGAGAGCTGGTTTTTCCCGAATACGAGATAGAGCAGCACGCCGAACACCGGCAGCGCAAGGATCGGAATGATCCAAGCGATCTTGTACGCGGGGTTGCCGTCGCGGCTGACAAGATAGACGACAACAACGGCGGAGAGAACGAGGCAGACGCCGTAAAAGATGGCAAAGTGCTCGTTGAACCGGGTGATGGCAAGATAGACAGCGGCAAACTGCAGCGCAATGAATGCGCCGGTGAATACGGCGCGGGAAAATACGACTTTGAAAAAGTTCTTCATGGGCTTCTCCGCAGAAGGATAAATTTCTTTACAATATCATACACGAGCGGTGCGGAAAATTCAACAACAGATACGCCGGTTTGTCTTACGCAGCTGCTCCGGACAGCAGCATGAACGCCATGGTCAGCAGCAAAAGAAGAAACCGACCCTTTTCCACGCCGAGCTTCATCATCAGCGGAAGCGTGATGAGAAGATAGACGACGGCCGACGGTGCCGTAACGGCGAGAGAGGAGAGAAGCTCGCCCCGCCCGGCAAGAAGGACGGCAAGCGCCTGCACTGCCGCGCCGAGCGCGATGGCGATCACACCGAGCAGAAACCGGCTCCAGAAGAGATCGCTCTTCCGCACCGGCATGGCGAGCGCGTACCGTTCCCACCGGCAGCGTTCGTCATAGCCGAGCGCATAGATCGGCATCATCGCAAGCAGCATCATGCCGACGCTTGCGAAAAGCGGCAGGAGCAGGTACACGCCTGTCAGAACGAGCTGCACCCGGCACTGCGCCCACAGCTCAAATATATCCTTGAGCAACAGTCCGCGGATCTTCATAACGCCCGCCCCTTCCTCGTGATGTCCAGAATGATCTCTTCGAGCGTCTGGCCGGGATGCGCCGCGAGAAGGGCTTCCTTTTCCTCACTCAGGATCAGCCGCCCCTTATGCAGAAACGCCACACGGCCGCAGAGCTTTTCTATATCGCTCACGATATGCGAGGAGAGCAGTATCGCGTGCTCGCCGTCTGAGATAAAGCGGGAAAGCTCGCCGATCAGCTCGTCGCGGGCGAGCGGGTCAAGCCCGCCGGTCGCCTCGTCGAGCAGCAGGAGCTTTGCTTTGTGCGAGAGCGCCACGGCAAGCGCGAGCTTCATTTTCATCCCGCGGGAATATTCTTTGAATGGCTTCGTTTCCGGCAGATCAAAGCGCCGGATATGCTCATAAAATGCGCCGCTGTCCCAATTTTTATAGATGCAGCGCTCCACTTTGTCCACCTGCCGGGCGTTCAACCCGTCCGGAAAGCAGCTCTCGTCGAATACTACGCCGATGTCCTCGCGGATGGAGACGTTGTCGCCGTCTGTGTCTTGCCCGAGAATGCGGATCTCTCCGCTGTCGCGCCGAAGCTGCCCGAGAATGAGCGAGATCGTCGTGGACTTGCCCGCGCCGTTTTCGCCAACGAGCCCGAGCGCCGTGCCCATCGGCACGGTCAGCGTCAGGTTTTGCAGCGAAAAGCTGCCGAAAGATTTGGACAGATCCTTTATTTCCAATGCGTTCATAGGATTTTCTTTCAGTATTTCCGGTTGTAGTACCAGAAGCAGCCGGTATAGACGAGCGTCTGCAGGCACGTGAGCGCGCAGAGCACCTGTCCGACCAGAGTTTGTTTAAAGATCAAAATTGCGGCGAGAGCTGCGGCGAGCTGTACGTAAATGCAGATGTAAAGCGCCATAGAACGCGCCTTGTTTGCCACATACGCCGCGCGCTCGTCGGTCAGCGAGGCGTCATAGTCCGCCGCTTTGTCCGGGTCACGGGTGAGCCGGTACACGCGCAGCAGCCGCGCCGCGCCGACAACGGCAATGGCGCTGCCGAACGAGGAAAGCCAGTTCGTTTTTTCGCCGGCGTCTGTCAGCAGCCCGACAAGAAACAATGCCGCGCCGAGAACAAGATATAAAATACCGAGCTTCTTCTGATCCTTGAGCTTCATGCTTCATCCTCCTCAAACAGAAAAATATCCTCAATGTGCACCCCGAACGTCTGCGCGATCTTGTGTGCCAGTAATATCGAGGGGTTGTACTTTCCGCTCTCCAGCGAAATGATCGTCTGGCGCGAAACGCCGAGCAATGCAGCCAGCTGCTGCTGCGTCATGCCCTGCGCCTTGCGCCGTTCTTCAATACGGTTCTTCATCGGGTCACCTCAACGTGAAAAAAGTAAAGCTTACTTTACATACGCAGTATAGCACGGCACAATTAAATGTCAAGTGTATTTTACATTTCGCTTTTTATATTTTTACGGAAGTCCTGATTATAGGACACTCAATGCAGTAATATACAACCATAAGAGAGATAAAACTGGAAAGGAAGAGCGATATGGCATTCAAGATCGGGTTTTCTGTATCGGAGGAAAAGGAAAAGATGACCGCTCCGGAGCCCCCGGACGTTTCGGAAGAGCGCGAGCCGCGGCGGTCGGTGGTGCGCGTGCAATTCCCGCAGCGGAATATGACGCTTGCCTACTATAACGACCGGTTCGACCTGCACTGCGGCAATCTGGTGTACGTAGACGGCAAGCTCGAGGGAAAGCGCGGGCGCGTCGTGGATGTCAACTACAACTTCCGCATCAATCTGGCGGACTACAAGCGCGTGATCGGCGTGGCGGATACCAATGTGTCCGGTCGGTTTACCCTTGCCGGGTCGCACGTTCTGACGTTCGACCGCGCGGCGCTTCCGCGCCGGAAGGTGATGAGCTGGTATAAAGCGCCGTCGAAGCCGGACACGGAGTATGCCTGCGGCTCGGACGACAGTACGTTCCCGCTGCGGGAGCTGCACCGGATGCGCGTCGATGTGGCGGTCGCGGAGCGCGGGTATGCGTACTATGCGGAAAACCGCGTGCGCTATCTTTGTCTGGACGGAATGAAGGGGTACGCGCTTGTCGAGGGAACGGAGCCGTATGACGTGGAGTTCGTGTATTCGGACGGCATGATCTACGCGCTGACGTGCTCCTGCTACTGCGTCGGAAACTGCAAGCACGAGGTCGCCGCCATGCTGCAGCTGCGCGAAATGCTCGACCGCATTGAGGAAAACTATGCGGGTGAATATGCTGCTACCGGCTACTTTGCCGCCGTTGCAAAGGATGTGCTTTTGTCCCTTGCTGTTAACGACAAAACGACCGGCACGCTCACGCTGGAGCCCCGCGCGGCAGATGAGCCGGACTTCGATGCAGAATTCGATGGCGGAGATGAGGAGCGGAACGATTCCGATTGGTGAGACGGAGGCAGAACTCCGTGTAGGAGAGCGCCCGGCACGGACGATGGCGGACGTGCTGACCGGGAAAAACGCTGGCGCTGAAAGCACTTCCGTAAACACGAACCCTGCGGAGCACACGCCCGTAGAGCAGCGCGTGATCGATGAATACCGGAACTCTACGGATGCCGCGCTCGTCGATTTCGTGCAGAGAGCCGCGCAGAACCCCGGCGGCGGCAAAGAGCGGTACACTCTCAATCCCGTTTCCGAGCGCGCCGCTGCCGACATAAAAAAATTACCGGCGTTGATACAGCCGGTAATCAGACGGTTCTTGAACAGCGTATGGCAGAGCACATTCTTCGGCGGCACGGCGAAGATGGCAAGGCAGATTCCGCCATGGAGGAAGGTCGCAAGCCTATGTAACAAATGAGAATGGCAAAAACCGCCCTGCCAAAACAGTTGTGTTCAGCAAAGCGGTAAACGGCACGAATTACGTTGTAGAAGCCGTCCCGGATACGTCGAAGCGTATGACATATATCACCTTGGCTTATATGACAAAAAATAAGCCAACAGGCGTCCAGTCCGCCGATGCTTTCGCCCCGACGTTGACGGCCAAACCCGAAGCCGACCTTCCTGTTGGTACTCAAAATGTACCAAAGGCGGCGCCGAATGTCAACACGGAAGGCGTCGAAACGCGCCTTTTGCAGACCGCCGAGACGGTGTGTGACGCTGCCGTTACGCCGGACGCGGTGAAACAGGCTATAAACGATAATACCGAAAACGGAGGGTATCGGTATATCCCGGAATCCAACGCCGGCGCGGTGGAAGAGATGTATACCAGAGAATTATAAATACTTTCCTTTGACGGGGAAGAAAAGATAACGTGGAGCAGCCCGGACAAACGTCCGGGCTGCTCCATTGCATATTACTTTAATCCGAGAATGAAGATCACCGCCGCCATGACCGGCAGCGCCGTCCACGTGATATACCGCCCGGCGATCTCCCAGTCGGACGGCTCGGCTTCCTCGGCGTTGCGGACAAGGAACGAAGCGTTCCAGCGGAAGAGCTCATCGGCAAACAGCATGGTGAGAGCCGTGATAACGCAGATCAGCACGCCGCCGAACCAGCCGAGCCACGTTCCCTTATGGGTCAGCGCTGGGCCGTCCGTCAGATCGAGGATCGTTGAAACAGAGGGCTCCATGGTACCGTCGCTCATCGTGGCGGTGATGCTGCGGAGCAGGTCAAAGCTCCCGTCCTCGTTATAGAGCATACGCCAGTCGCCGCTGTTGACTACGCCGCCGCGGAACACGATCTCGCCGCCGCAGCGCAGCTCAATGCCGGTCATCTGAGTTTGCAGGTCGCTGTCCTTCGGAATGGCGGTGGGATCCTCTTTGACGGTATAGGGGCCGTAAACGGTGTTGCCATACTGAAAGATGACGGTTTTGTCCGCAGATACGGTGAAGGTCGCGGCGGTTCCGCGGATCTTCCCGGAATAAACGGTGCAGCCGTCCTCTTTCGACGGCACGAGAATGGTGTCCGCATAAAGAAAACCTGAGCGCGCCGTAACGATGGGATAGATGACCGTAAAGGCCAGGATCATAACCGCCATGAGAAGCAGAAGGATCATTTGATAGCGCCCAAGCACCTTTACCCGTGCCAAGTCTGACACCTCCATTTTTGAAGTTTGGTGGAATTATCAAAAAAGCGGGAACCAAATCAAAGCCCAGCGGAGCGGGTTCGATTTGGAAAGGAAGAAGGAGCTAACATAGTGCAGTTTTCGCCGCAAGGCGGAAACGGAACGGTGTTTGCTCTCAGGGGGGAACCAAATCGAAGCCCAGCGGAGCGGGTTCGATTTGGAAAGGAAGAAGGAGCTAACATAGTGCAGTTTTCGCCGCAAGGCGGAAACGGAACGG